>OGUM01000108.1_pt1 | contig 68333 bp, 69 predicted proteins | sample 1553631 | NCBI WGS metagenome assembly OGUM01 (sample SAMEA2580228, study PRJEB22360) | human gut metagenome | biome: human gut; feature: human-associated habitat; material: faeces | place: Denmark | collected 2008/2010 | reverse complement strand
AATGGGATACTGTGGTGCTCATACTATCGAACAACTACAAGCTCATGCTGAGTTTGTAAAAATAACAGCAGCTTCTTTAAAAGAAAGTCATCCACATGACATTCATATTACAAAAGAAGCACCAAACTACACAGTTGAAAACTAATTTGGTTAAAATAAATAGCAACATTAATTGTTAAAATTATATGAAAAATATAAAAAATATAAAAGAAAGTTTAGATATTACTGAAGAAATTAAAATAATAGTTGCATTAACAGATAAAATAGAAGAAGCTAACTTTGTGTATGGTAAATCTTCTTTTTCTGGCTTTTTTACTGATACAGGTGCTTTTGCTTACATTAGTTTAAATGAAGATAAGACAAAAGAATATATGTTTAAAGGTTTAATGCATGAAATTGTACATTACTTATATAAATACTATGTTTATGGCGCTCAAAAAAATAGGATAGTTTGGGTAGATGAGGGAATTGCTCAGCTTCTATCTGGTCAAAAAGATGAATTTCAAGATGATTCTTTATTTAAAGAATTTGTTATTAAAAATATAAAAGATTTGCAAAATTTTAATCTTAATACACTAGATCATAAAGATAAAAGTTTCGGTAATAAAAATGGTTACAATTTGTCTTATATAGCAATAAAATATTTGCATGATAATTTTGAAAAACAAAAATTTCTTGAAATAATTAAAGATGAAAATGCATTAAAACAATTAGGAACGTATATTATAGATGAAATAAAAAATAACTTTGTTATAGATAAAAAACAAATAAAATAACTAACCAAATCATAAAATAATACACTATATTAGTGAAAGGTGATAAAAATGAGTAATATATATGATAAGTATTTTTATAAAATATATAATTGGGCTCTTGGTAAAACAAGAAATAAAGAAGATGCGGAAGATATTACTAGTAGCGTATTTGTGGCGATTTATGAGTACTTAAATAAAAATATAGAAATAAAGAGTATAGAAAACTTAATATGGAAAATAGCTCATAATATATGGAATAAGAAAGCTAAAGAGTATATTTTAAATAAAAATAATGATAATTTAGATAGCTGTTATATTGGAAATGAACCTAATGAAATTGATAAGATAATTTATAAAGAAATAATAGGTAATTTAGAAAATTATAATTTAACTAAAAAAGAAATAGACTCATTTAAACTTTATTACTTAAAAGACCTTTCAATAAAGGATATTGCTATCAAATTAGATAGTAGTTGTTCTAACATAAAGTATTATTTATATAATGCTAGACGTAAGATAAAGGAGAAATATGATGATTAAATTAACAGATAAAATATTAAACATTGTAAATGATGCAAAAAAGGTAAAAGGTTTAAATAATTATGCACCTTTACTACCAAGTATTATAAGAAAAGATGATGATTTAAAAATACTTGTTTTGCTTACTAAAGATGAAGATAACGTATGGGATATAAAAGAAAATATTAAAGCTGATTACTGGGTAGTATTAAATATAAAAACTTTAAAGATAGAAGAATTTAATAAGACAAGTGATAAAAGTTATTTGTCTAAAGACTTTATAAAAGCTGATAGAGATGATGCAAAAGAAATTACTAAGTATATGATAAACAAAAAAATAGAATATAAAAAATATTTTATGGATGACTTAGTAAAAGAAAGCATGATAAAGCAAGAAAAATATTCAAAATCAATTGATGATAAAATAAAAGTTGATGATAAATATGTAAATATAAGTGATTATATAAAAGCTGATTTAGAAAAAGAAGCGCTTAGTCTAATAGAAGATATTACTGATAAAATGTCAGAGCTAATAACAAGAGCAAAATATTCTGTTATTACATACTACTATGATGAATTATTTAATAGAACAGTTGATGAATATTTAAATGATAAAAAAATATCAGAAGAAAAAATAGATGCAATAATAGAGATATTAAAAAATTATTATGTAGGAGTTTTGTTTACTAAATAAGGAGAAAATTAACATGGATTTAGATATAGTATTAGATAATGATAAGAGATTTATAGCAAGATGTGCTGCTATTATATATAACAAAGATAAAACTAAGGTTTTAATGTTTAATTTTAAAGATTATTACATGCTTCCAGGTGGTAGAATAGAATTTAATGAAACAAGTTTAGATGCAATAAAAAGAGAAATAAAAGAAGAAACCGGTTATGATTTAAAGTTTACTTTTAAAGGAGTGCAAGAAAACTTTTTAAGAAAAGATAATAAAGATATAATGCAATATGTATTTTTATATGAAGCAATTTATGATGGGGATACTAGTTCTTTTGTAAGTAAAGATAATGAAAGTCAAACGTTTAATTTTATAGATATAAATAAGCTTGATGAATATAATATAGTTCCTCACTCAAATGTTGATATTATTAAAAATCACAAAGTTCACACAGTAGAAAAGGAGAATAATTAAAAATGAAAACAATTATATATTTATGTAGACATTCAGAGCCTATAGACATGTATGATAATAAAAATGAAACAATGCAATTAAGAAATGAAAAGATATCTTTAAGTGTTTTAGGAGAGGAAAAAGCTAGAAAGTTAAGTTTATTACCAGAGTTAAATAATATTGATAATGTAATTGCAAGTAATTATGTTAGAGCAATAGCAACAGCTAAATATATTGCGTTTAATAATAAAAAGGATATAGAAGTTATACCAGAATTTGGAGAAAGAAAATTTGGAAATATTAATTCTTGGAGTGATCTTCCTAAAGGTTTTTCTGATAAACAAATTAAAGATTGGGATTACAAATTTGAAGGTGGTGAATCTTTTAATGAAGTATGTGAAAGAATGTATTTTGCACTACAGTCTGTTTTGAAAAAGTATAAGGGTAAAAAGATATTTATAGTATCTCACGGTACTGCAATTAGCGTGTTATTCTCTAAAATAGCAGATGTTTTCTTTCCTGATGAAGAAAATTATAATCGTGGTATATATTTTAATGGCAAATTAATATTTGATGGAAAGTATGATGCTCCAGAATTATTTAAACTAGAATATGAAGATGAAAAATTAGTTGATGTTAAAAATATAAAGATTAAGTATTAATATTAATTTTTGTGAAGAAATTATAGAAAAAGTCTATGACTTTTTTTCTTTGTATAAGCTTAAAAATTGTAAAGAATACATATTTTTGATATACTTAATATGATAGGAGTATTGATATGGATAATATATTTGATATTGAAAATTTTAATGTATTAAGTGATGATAATTATTATTATTTTTTTCGTGCTTTAAATAATGCTGATAATAAACAAATAGAAGAAAAAGAAATTACCGATGATAACGGTAATATTGTAAGGGTAAATACTGATTTATCAGGATTTAATGGTAATTCTAAGTATAACGCTAATTCAAACATAACGTTAGAAGAGATGATAGATCATATTAAAATGCATTATAGAAAAGATACAAAATGTATTTCATTATCTAGTAATGCAAATGTTTCTCTAACCTATGGTAGGGGTTATTATAAAGATAATTATGTAATAGTTAAAGTTAAAAAAAATAATTTAGGAAAAACCGTTTATAATGCACCTTCATACATGATAAGTAACATAAATAACAGAATAGATGAAATAATAAAAAATGAGAATATCAATACTGATTTAATAAAAAAAATTAATAATGCAAAAACATTACAAGAATTAAGTATGTATTATAAACCAGAATTACTTAGTGATAGCTCTAAGTTTGAAGAAGGAATAAAATTTACAAAACCCATTGATACATCAACTTACTATCAAACTTTAAATGAAACTCAGAATTTAGAAAAAAATAAATTGATTGCAAAGATTAATTTAATAAGTGAAAACGTAATACCTAATATGTCAAATAGATTTTTAATGCAAACGATAGGTAATGCGTTATCATCTATGGAATTAATACATTATGATACTATAAATGAAGATGAAATAATAAATATTCCAAAGGAAGTTATTGATATTTTATCTATTATTCAGCAACTACCTAAAGATTTAGAATTAGTAAAAAGATTAAAAAAAGAAGTAATAAATTATGTTAATAAAGGGGATTTTTCTTTTATTAAAAACTTTAATTACGAAAATTATATGATAGATTCTGATTTATCCATAGAAGAAACATATAATTTAACTCATGGTAAAGTATCTTATAATGATATAAATACATGCTATTATAAATCTTTTTATATAGCTAAGTCTAAACTTAGGTGTAAGAACACACTTAAGAACTTAGGTGAAATAACTTTAAATGATTCTGATTACTTTGGATTAGAAAATTATATAAACGATAATTGTTTTGGAATAGAACCAGAAATAGTACTAAGGCAAAATAATAGAGGATTTAAAATTTCTGAGTCTGTTAATTTAAACATTAATTCAAAAGAATATGACACGCTTTCACAAATAACAAGTTTAAGCTATGAAGAATTAGAAAATATAATAAATAATCCTAAAAGTTCAATTAACTATTTTATAAAAGATTTAGATGAAAGAAGTTTATCTAAAGAAGATTATTATGCTAATGCAATAATTGATTTATTTGATTTTAAAAAGTTGGGTATTGAATCTTTAGATATAGAAAAAAGAAATGATATTATTAAAAAACTAAAGGAAAAAGATGTTGTAAACGTTTATAACAAACTAAAAGAACAAGGTATTAAAGAAAAAGATATTTCAAATGCATTATTAACTTGTTTAATAAAAAATAAGGATTTTTCTAATATAGATATTAAAGATACTTTTACTGTAAGTGAACTTGAAGATTTTGTTGGATATTACAAACTAAAAGAAACGTCCTTAAAGCTAAGAGATTATCAAGCTATAGCTTTAAAAAACATTGATAAAAAGTTAAATAATAATAGATTTACATCATGTGTTATGCCAACAGGAGCAGGAAAAAGCTATGTTGCGCTATCAAAAATGTTAGATTATAAAGATAAAAACATAATATATTTGGCACCTAATGATGAAATACTATATCAGATGAAAAGATTAATTAGAGATACTATGTATGGTAAAGAAATGAGAAAGAGTTTAGATGATATAGTAAAAGAAGTGTTTCCTAATTTAAAACTTACAACATATCAAAGTTTATTATCAGAAAATAATGAATTTATAAATGATAAATATGATTTTGTAGTATTTGATGAAATGCATAGAACGGGTGCGACCATTTGGAATGATAAAATAAATAGTTTGATAAATAATCAAGATAATAAAACGAAATATTTAGGTATTACTGCAACACCACAAAGAGATGTGGATTTGATAAATATGGCAGATGAACTTGCTAAAAAGTTTGGTTATAGTGATGAGGATATAAAAAATAACAATCATTTAGCATATAACCTAGATTTAATTGATGCAATAAAAGCAGGATATGTAATGAATCCAAAAATAGTCCAATGTGAATATAATCTTATAAACGATGGTTCTTTAGAAAGATTATTAGAAAAAGTTAATGAAATTACAGATGCTGATAAAAGAAATTATTATTTGAATAGATTTGAAGTTTTAAGAAGAAATTTAAATAATGCGTCAGGAATATCTGATATTATTGGAAATAATATAAAAGAAGGTGAGCGTTACATAGTATTTTTACCAATTAGTAGAAAAGATAATGGAACGTATGAGGATATAGATGGAAACATAATATCTAATAGTAAAGCAGAGCATATTATTAAAATATATCAGAACAAGATGAATCAATATATGTTTACTTATAAATATGCAAAAGAAAATAAAGAAATCTTAAATAGCATATATTATAAAATAACAAATAATATTTCTTTATCAAATGAAGATTTGTTATGGATTAATAAAGAAAAAGAAAATATACTATTATTATCAAAAATAAAATCAAGAGTTATTAAAAAGGATGATAGTGTTACTACAAAAGAAAATGATATTGCAGATACAATAATAAAATATATGCATTTTATAAAGTTAGATGAAATTAAAAAAGGTGCTTTATTAAGCAAAAAAACAAAAGATTATGTTGAAAATTATTCAATGCTTGGTTGCTATGGGTCTAAACATAATGACAGGGAATTAATGGCTTTTGAAAAGGATGATTCTAATAAATATAAGTTTATGCTAGTTATGAATAAGTTAAACGAAGGAGCACACATAAAAGGCGTAAATGGACTTATTTGGTTTAGAGCGTTAGATGAAAATTCTAAGATATTATTCTTGCAACAATTTGGTAGGATAATTTTTGGACTTGATCCTAATAAAGATTATGATGAAAATGAAAGAACAATTGCAATTGACCTAGTTAATAATGTTTTAAGAGTTAATATGCAAAAGGGTGAGAAAAAGTATCAAGATGATTTAGAATTACTAAAAAACGTAGTAGAGTGGTGTAAAATTCATAATAATTTGTTACCTAACATAAATAGTAAAGATAAATTAGAGTCAAGATATTCATCTATCCTAAAAATGATACAAGAAAAATATAGTAAATATATAAATAATGAAGAGTTAAATTATCTGCCTACTGATGAAAAAAATAGAATATTAACTATATTAGAACTTGGTAGTGTAATAGATTTATGGAATACTATATTTGATGAAAAAATTACATCACAAAAAGATAATTTAAAAGATATAAAACTTGACGATAATTTATTTGAATTAACGTCAGTATTAAAGGATTTTGTTGAAATAGATAAAGAAGTAAATGAAGAGTTAAAAAACAATTTTGAGGATATACTAAAGGAAATAAGAAAGTATCTAGAAGAACATCTTGGTATAACAAATTATCAAAAAATTGATGATAAAATGCAAACAACCGGTGGTAAGATAGGGCGTTATTTATCTTATAAAAAAGAAGAAATAATAAATATGTCAGATGAAAATAGCGATGCGAAATACATATGTGATTATTTTGGTTGGTTAGAAAAAAAAGCAACTATAGAAGATATTCTAAAGGAAATAAAAAAGTATCTAGAAGAACATCATGGAATAACAAATTATGCAATAATTGATTATAAAATGCAAACTACAGGTGGTAAGATAGGAAATTATTTATCTAATAATAAAGAAAAAATAATAGAGGTATCAAAAGAAAATGGTGATGCAAAATACATATGTGAATACTTTAATTGGGTAATGTATAGTGATTCTGAATATAATCCTTATGATGATAGATATAAAAATACACAGGAAGATATTATTGATGATAATACTAAGTAATTAAGAAGGAATATAATGTTCCTTTTTTAAGTGCTTTACAAGTTTAAAATAAATGAATATTAAAAAATGCAGATAATTTAAATAAAAAATTAGCACTCTTACTTGACAAGTGCTAATTATGGATATATAATGTATTTAGTGCAAATAAAAGATGCATAATATTATTTATAAGGGGTGATATTTATGTTTAATATGAACGAACAAAAGGAAGAAAATGTTTTAGAAAAATATGGTAGAGATATTACTCAATATGTTAAAGATGGAAAGGTTGACCCAGTAATTGGTAGGGATGATGAGATACGTTCTATAACACGTATTTTATCTCGTAAGACGAAGAATAACCCAGTTTTAATTGGTGAACCTGGCGTTGGTAAAACCGCTATTATAGAAGGACTTGCTGGGCGTATTGTAAAAGGTGATGTGCCAAGTAGTTTAAAGGATAAAACCATTTGGGAACTTGATATGGCAGCTTTAATTGCGGGTGCTAAATATCGTGGTGAATTTGAAGAAAGACTTAAAAACGTTTTAAATGAAGTTAAAAAGTCAGAAGGTAACATAATTATGTTTATCGATGAAATTCATATGATAGTAGGTGCTGGTAAATTAGATGGTGCAATGGATGCTGGTAATATGTTAAAACCAATGTTAGCTAGAGGAGAAATCCACTTAATTGGTGCAACAACTTTAAATGAATATCGTAAATATATTGAAGATGATGGTGCCTTAGAGCGTAGATTTCAAAAGGTATTAGTAAAAGAACCAACTGTATCAGATACAATTACTATACTTAGAGGTTTAAAGTCTAGGTTTGAAGTTCATCATGGTGTATCTATTTCTGATGCTGCATTAGTTTCTGCTGCAACACTTTCAAACAGGTATATAACAGATAGATATTTACCTGATAAAGCAATTGATTTAATAGATGAGGCTTGTGCAACAATTCGTGTTCAAATGGATTCAGTTCCAGAAAACATAGATAGTTTAACAAGAAGAATTATGAAGCTTCAAATAGAAAGAGAAGCTATTAAAAAAGATAAGGATGATATTAGCCGTGAAAGAGTAAAAGAACTTGATTCTAAAATAAAAGAGATGAAAAGTGAAGAGGCTTATTTAAGAGGTAATTGGGAAAAGGAAAAGGCTGTTCAAGTAGACATCAAAAAGACTAAAAAAGAGTTAGAAGAAGCAAGATTTAAACTTGAAATGGCTGAAAATAATTATGATTTAGAAAAGGCTGCTGTATTAAGACATGGTACTATTCCAGAATTAGAGAAAAAACTTGATAATTTAAAGAAATCTAATAATAATAAAATACTAAGTGATAGAGTAACTGAGGAGTTAGTTGCATCTGTTATTTCAAGATGGACTAATATTCCAATTTCAAAACTTACTAAGGGCGAAAAAGAAAAAGTTTTAAATCTTGAAGAAAACATGAAATTAAGAGTCAAGGGACAAGACGAGGCTTTAAAATTAGTTAGTGATGCTATTATAAGGTCAAGATCTGGTATTAAAGATGAGAATAGACCGATTGGTTCATTTATGTTTTTAGGACCTACTGGTGTTGGTAAAACAGAAGTTGCAAGAACACTTGCTTATGAATTATTTGATGATGAAAAACACATGGTTAGAATTGATATGAGTGAGTATATGGAAAGTCATTCTGTATCTCGTCTTATAGGAGCGCCTCCAGGATATGTTGGTTATGATGAAGGAGGACAATTAACCGAAAAAGTAAGAAGAAATCCTTATAGTATAGTTTTATTTGATGAAATAGAAAAAGCACATAGAGATGTTTTAAACATTCTTCTTCAAATACTAGATGACGGAAGAATAACTGATGGACATGGAAGAGTAGTTGATTTTAAAAACACTATTATAATAATGACATCAAATATAGGTAGTCAGTATGTCTTAGATGGTAAAGTAGATGAAGATATGATGAATGCTGAATTAAAAAACTACTTTAGACCAGAATTTCTAAACCGTATTGATGAAATAATTGTCTTTAATGCATTAAGTAAAAAAGTTATTTATGAAATATTAGATAAGTTAGTAGATGATTTAAATAAAAAAATAAAACATCAAAGAATAAGTATATCTTTAACAGAAAAAGCTAAAGAATTTATTGTTGAAAACGGATATGATCACAATTATGGTGCAAGACCACTTAAGAGGTATCTATCTAAAAATCTAGAAACATTACTTGCTAAAAAACTTATTTCAGGTGATGTTATATCAGGTGATAATTTAACGATTGATATATCAAATGATGAATTAGTTATAAAAAAATAAGAGTTACTTAAAAAGGTAACTCTTTTTTTGAATAGATTTTTATTATCTAGACCATAACCTTAATAGTAAAAGCAGTGTAAAGTAATTTTTAAAAAATGTTTTAATTACACTTTTTTATGTTATTATTATAATAGTTATGATAAAGGAGTTGATAATATGGCTAAAAAGGAAGAAAAAAATCCAGTTGGAAGACCAAAGTTAGCTGATTCTGAATTAATAAAAGATTCTTGGTGCAAGATAGCTGCTAGTTTAGTAATTGTTTTTGTACTTACAATATGCGGAGTAGGTGTTCTAACAGCTAGAACTCCACTACAAGTGTTAACTTTTCAAAATCCAAATAAATTACAAGGCAGTGTAGCTAAAACAATAACTTATAGAAAAGTTATACCAGCATCTAAGGTAAAAGTTATACCAGCAGAGCATGCAGAAACTAAAAAAATAAATTCAGACGGAACGGTAATTAGGGTAATACCAGCTATTAAAACAAAGACTATAAGTGTAAGTAAATAAGCATCATTGATGCTTTTTTCTTTTGCATATAAAAAATAAATGCTATAATATACAAGGAAGTGATATTTTTGAAAAGCGTTAAGAATATTTTATTTATTTTTATTTTTTCATTAACATTGTTTTTTTCGTTTAATATAAAAGCTTATGCAAAAGAGGCAAACGTGTATATATTTTATGGAAAGACTTGTCCTCACTGTGAAGAAGCAATGAAATATTTGGATAAGATTAAAAATAAATATGATTTAAACATCATTAAATATGAGGTTTGGTATGATCAAGATAATCAAGCATTAATGGATGAAATAGCAGACTTTTTAGATGTTAATGCAAGCGGAGTTCCGTTTGTTATAATAGATAATACTCCTATTTTTGGATATTCTTCTGGCGTTACAGATGATACATATAAATATCATATTAAATTAGCTAAAAGAAAAAATTTCAAAGATAAAGTAGGAATAAAATTAGGCATTGTAAAGGGAAGTTTAACGGAAGATAAAATAACAGATAATAGAACGCAAAAAAAGAGTTATGAACTTTCCATTTTTCAGGATAAAACCATAGATTTTGAAAATATAAACATTTATTTATCAAGCATTATATTAGGACTAATAGACGGAATAAATCCTTTAATGTTGTGGATTTTTGCTGTCATACTAGCTACTATACTAGATGAAAAAAATAATAAAAATAAGATTATTTTATCAGTCGTTTTATTATTTTCTTTAAATGCATCTTATATTATATTTATTAATAATGGTAGTTTTGATAATGTTATTAACTATGCTTCATTAGCAAGACTTTTATTATCCGTAATACTAATTTGTTTTGGTACAGTAAAACTTATACTTTATGCAAATAGTTTAGATGAAAAACCAAACGTAAAAGAAAGTAAGATGAAAAGCTTTTTAAAAAATAATAGTTTGTTAATATTATCTACCATCATGATAATATTTGGTGTATTATCTAATTTTGTTAGAATATTAAACGTAAGTGATGCATCCATTTTATTTAGTGATTTATTAAAGTTAAATGGTTCGTTAAATAAGATGTCAGCTATAACTTTATATGTATTATTTTCGTTTATTGTAAATATTATGATGTTTTTGATATTGTTATTATTGGTAAAATTATTTGATAAAACTAAAATATCTAAAGCATCTAAATTAATTAGTGGAATACTATTTTTCATAATAGGAATTCTTATGATTGTTAAGTATTAAAAATATGTTTAAGGAAGTGATTTATATGGGAACTTTATTTGTTGTTGCAACTCCAATTGGGAATTTAAATGATTTTTCAAAAAGAGCAGAGGAAACATTAAGACAAAGTAATTTGATATTAGTAGAAGATACAAGACAAACTATAAAATTACTTAACCATTTTGATATTAAGGTGAAAATGCTTTCTTATCATAAATTTAATGAAAGAGAAAGAGTATCAGAGATAATAAATCTTTTAAAAGAAGGTAATGATATATCATTAGTTTCTGATGCTGGAACACCTTGCATATCAGATCCAGGCTATATATTAATAAAAGAAGCTTTAGAAAATGATATTAAAGTAATTGGCATTCCGGGTTGTAGTGCTGTTATAACATCTTTATCAGTAAGCGGACTTGATACTTCATCGTTTGCTTTTTATGGCTTTGTTCCAACTGAAAATAAGGCAAAAAAAGAATTATTTGAACGTATAAAACACGCATCTGTTAAAACTAAAGTAATTTATGAGTCACCAAAAAGAATAATAAAGTTATTAGAGTATATAAAAAAAGAAATACCAGGGTGTGTGGTTAGCGTATGCACTGAACTTACTAAGGTTCATGAGCACACTATTCATGGTAAAATTGAAGAAGTATATGAAAAAATGAAGGATGATCCTAATAGTCTTAAGGGTGAATACGTAGTTTTAATTAATAATGAAAGAGAAAAAGAAAATGAAAGTGACGTATCAGTTGAAGCATTATTAGTTGATTTAATTATTAAAAATAAATGCTCATTAAAAGAAGCAATAAAACTTTTAAATGAAGAAAATAAAGATCTTAGCAAAAAAAATATATATAATGCAAGTTTAAATTTAAAAAACATACTAAAAAGATAGCAAAAATGCTATCTTTTTAATACATATGTTTTATAAAACATATTATTTAAATTGTCGTCAATAAATCCCTCTTCGATAGATAACTGATTATTTTTAACTAAACTATCCATAAATTTTTGGACATTTTCATCTCTTTTTAATGTTTCTTTATTATTTTCGCCAGAAATTAAAAAACAACAAGGAACACCCATGCCAGCCCAAGCTTTAAATCTTTTGTCAAGACCATTTAATTTTTTAGTAGTTATAAAACATCCTGCATTATTAATCTCTTTTATCATTTTTGGTGTTATTAAATAATCATATATGCCATATGGGTTATTATATGTGGTTTTAGTAATTGTTAATCTACCTAAAGTTTTATCTTCTTTTATATTAGGTGTTATTATATTAGCAGACCTATCTTTATCTGTATAGCATTGTGAAATGGTAGGTGATAATACCCATTTTCCGGAATTATTTACATATCTTAATTCATCGTTAAATTCAGTTATCATATCAGTTTCAATTATGCTATATAAAAGATTTGATAAAATGATTTTTTCTTCTTTTAATTTTTCTAATTCAGATTTATTTAAACTTCCTTTAAAATATTTACTACACGCATTTGTGTAAGACACTTTTGTCATCTCCTTTTTTAGGCGAACGTGAAAAATAATAACACAATTATACTAACACTGTCAAGTTATTTTTTTTGTCATATAATGTAATATGAGAAAATATATTTTTTTTGATTTTTTAGTTCAACTTATTATTCTTTTTATATCATCTAATTTATTTTTTGAAAGGCAAGATGTTAAATTTGTTTATTCACTTGGAATAATCAGCTTAATTTTTGTTCCGACTATTATAGAATTTAATTTAGAAATTAAAATAAAGCCACTACTTCACTACCTCATAACTATATTTTGTTTACTATTATTCATAATTTTAATTGCATTTTAATAACTTTGTTATATAATTAAAGTATAAGATTAAGATAGGAGATATTATATGAACAGTAATTACAATGATATAATTGATATTATTTTAACGTTTACGAGTGATGAGGAACTTTCAGGCGATATTGCGGTATCAGGTAGTATAGTGCCTTACTTAGTAACTAACAAGGAATCTATGGAGTATCACTCTGATTTTTATATACTAGTTAAGAACAAGAAAATAAACTTAGTTAGAGATAAGATAAAAAAACTAACAAAGGAGTATGAATTTGACTTTATATCTGATTCTAAAAAGTATTCAAAGGAAGATTACGGTTTTAAAGTTAAGTATCAAGGTACAACGGTTGGATTCTTCCCATATTCTTTAATTGATAATAATTTAACTATAAAAACATATGCAATAAATAAGGATAATACGAAGATAAGTCTTAAGAAGAAAATTATTCCTGACGTTAAAAAAAGTAGTGTAATAAGATTAATTAATTTTTCTAAACAAAAAATAAGAATAATGAGCCCAGAGTTTATTTTAGCGGATAAAGAAACTAAAGAAAAAAGAATTGGTAATCCAACAGATGAAACAATGTACTTATTAAGTAAAATAAGTGATGAAAGTGTTTTAAAGGTTATAAGGGAAAGCATAAGTAATATGGAAGTTAAAATAGATACGAAGGAAACTAAGAATAACGATTATATATTAGTTATCATTTTAGCAGCATTATTTATTCTTCTTTTAGTAGTTGCGTACATTTGTTTTAAAAAATAGTCCCAAATAGGGATTTTTTTAGTATAATAAAAGTAGAGGTGATAGAAATGAAAAGAATAATATTTCACATAGATGTTAATAATGCATTTCTATCTTGGTCTGCGGTTGAAATGCTAAAAAATGGTAGCAAATTAGACATAAGAACCATACCCGCGGTAGTTTCTGGTGATGAGAAAAAAAGAAGAGGGGTTGTTGTTGCAAAAAGTTTTCCTGCGAAAAAAGCTGGAATAGTATCCGGAGAGCCACTTTATATGGCAAGAAGAAAGGTTGATAAGCTATACGTTGTAAAATCTGAAAGGCAAAACTACATAAAATATTCTGATGCTTTTTATAATATACTATGTAAATATACTCCGGTAATAGAAAGGTATTCAATAGATGAATGCTTTATGGATATGACAGGAATGGAAATGATGTTTGGTGATCCTGTTAAATTGGCTTACAAAATAAAAGATGAGATTTATGATACACTTGGATTTACGGTAAACGTAGGTGTTGCAAATTCTAAAGTATGTGCAAAGATGGCTAGTGACTTTGAAAAACCAAATAAAGTTCATACTTTGTTTGATTATGAGGTAAAGAAAAAAATGTGGCCTTTAAAAGTAGATGATTTATTTATGGTTGGTAAAAGTTCTAGTAAAAAGTTGCATGAACTAAATATTAATACAGTAGAAGATTTAGCAAAAGCAGATATAAACATGCTTACTAGATATTTTAAGTCTATGGGACGCATGATGCATGAGTACGCAAATGGTATAGATAATTCACCGGTTGAAAGACCACTTCCTAAAAATAAAGGAATAGGAAACTCGACGACACTTCCTAAAGATGCAACTGATATTATGACGCTTAAGAAGGTAGTAAAGAAATTATCTTTTATGGTTGGAATAAGGTTAAGGGAAGAGGAAAAGTATGCAACTGTTATAGCAGTTCAACTTAAAAATAATAATTTTATGAGTTTTATTCATCAAAAAAAATTGGTTAATCCGGTATCTTCAGATGATGATATATATGAGAATGCTTGCGTTTTACTAAAGGAAATGTGGAATGGGGACCCTATAAGGTTAGTAGGTTTAAGAGTAAGTGATTTTACTGATAAATCATATGAACAAGTATCGTTATTTGAAAGGGTAGGAAAATCAAATGAAAGAGATAAGGTTCAAAGGGCAATGGATAAAATCAATAAAAAATATGGTAATAACACGATTAAAAGTGCGGCTTTATTTGATGAAGATGATTAAATTGGTATAAATATTTTAACTTATACTTGATTTTATCTTATTTGTTTGTTAGAATACTATTAGCGTTTTAGAAAAAAATGCTAACAATTTATATTTTGGCGGAGTTGGTGAAGTGGTTAACACACTGGTTTGTGGCACCAGCATTCAAGGGTTCGATTCCCTTACTCCGCCCCATTGTGTTTATAAGGTACCGTTTTGGTACTTTTTTTATGCCACAAACCTTATAATATATTGCAATTTATTAATCAATTATCTGATATAATATTTATAACAAACCTAAAGAAAATCGAGAAAAAGTATTGACTTAACCATTTGAAATGATACAACTAAGGTACTTTAGATTGTTGCAAGTGCATTTATACACTTGGTAGGTAGTATTTCAAAAGGAGGAGTTTATCTCTTCCTTTTACTTTGTATAATGAAATTATTTATTTAAACCAATTTTACTTTAGAATTATTTTTTTAATGAACTTTTTATGTCATAAATCTTACAATAAATTTGTTACATTTTAGAGTAAATTATAGAATACTATTACTTCGTTAAAATATAATTTAATGAGGTGTTTTTTATAAAAAAAGTATTAATACTATTTGGTGGTAATTCAAGTGAACATTATATTTCGTGTAAATCTTGTGTGAGTGTATTAAAAAACATAGATAGAAAAAGGTATGATATAGAAGTTGCTGGTATTTCAAAGAATAATATTTGGTATAAATTTAGTGATGATCTCTTTTATTTGGAAGAGGGTTCTTGGAAAGATTCTAATATATTAGAAATAGATAATATTATAAATTATTTAAGAAAATTTGATGTTGTATTCCCCGTAATGCATGGAACAAATGCTGAAGATGGCAGGATGCAAGGTTTTTTAGATTTATTTGATATTAAATATGTGGGATGCAAAACGTTATCAAGTGCTTTATTAATGGATAAGGCTATAACTAAATTAATCCTTAAGTCTCTTGATATACCAAGTGTTCCATTTAAAGTAATTAAAGATAATTATGAAATATGTGATTTAATAGAAAATATTAAATTTCCAATGATAGTAAAGCCTTCTAATGGAGGCTCATCTATAGGAATAAGTAAAGTAAATAATAAAAAAGAGCTTATAAAAGCAATAAAACTTGCAAAGAAATATGATGATAAATTATTGGTAGAAAAATTTATTAATGCTAGAGAACTTGAAGTTGCCGTACTTAAAGATAATAAAAATATAATTTGTTCTAATCCAGGTGAAATAAAATCTGCAAATGAATTTTATGATTATGATGCAAAATATGATAATAAGGATTCATATACTTTAATTCCTAATGATTTACCAGAAGATATATTAAAGAAAATAAAGGAATATTCACTTAGATTATTTAAAAGCTTAGATTGCTTTGGTCTATCAAGAATAGATTTTTTCTATGATGAAGATAATAATGCTTTATATTTAAATGAAGCTAATACTATGCCTGGTTTTACAACTATTAGCATGTATCCTAAACTTATTGAAAGTATAGGAATAGAATATAAAGACTTAATAAGCATTTTAATAGATAATTCGTTGTAGATTTTAAAAAAATGTGCTATGATATTACTAGTTAAAGGGCTAGTACAGACTTTAGTTTGTATTAGCTTTTTTTAGTAGTGTAAAGGAGTAATTGAAGTGAAAAAAGTAGTAATAGGAGTATTTATTTTTATCTGTATATTTTTTAGTATGGATAAAGTTTTAGCAGGAAGAGGTTGTTGTTCACACCATGGAGGTCAGGCTTATTGTAGTGGTGGAAGATGGGTTTGTAAGGATGGAACTTATAGTCCAACTTGTACGTGTAGTGGTGGTGCTGCATCAGGTGGAAACTCATCTTATAGAGGAAGTGTTGCAACAACTGCTAAAAAAGTTTATGGATGTACGAATAGTAGTGCCATTAACTATAATTCATATGCAAACGTATCAGATGGAAGCTGTAGATTTGAAAAAACTGAAACATCAACGGAAACGATTGAATATGAAACAATAACCAATGGTGATAAGACAAACGGAAGAAAAAAAGTTGTAGCTAGTGGTAAAACAGGAGAAAAGAAAATCATAAAAAAAATCATAACTGATGAGACCGGGCATGAAGTATCAAGCGAGGTAGTTAAAGAAGAAGTTACAAAAGAACCAGTAAATGAAGTTATAGAATATAAAGAGATAAAAACAACTACTACAAATAAAAGTATTTCTAATAAAAAAGATACTGATGAATCATCAAATAAAACAATAATTTTTGAAATAATTTTAATTATAATTTCTGCTATTTATAGTAGTAAAAATAAGGATGCTAATACAATTATAAATAAAATAAAGAAAACTAAGTCTTGGCTTAAAGTAGTTTTATATTTCTTATACTTTATATTTGTTATACCTCCATTTATAGATATAGTGTTAATAATAATTAGCGAAATAAAAAAAGCAAAAAAGTAAGGTTCACATTAAGTGAACTTTTTTGTATAATAAAAAAGGTGAAATAAATGAAATCGGATGTTTATAAAATAAATAATGCTGTGGAAAAAATCAAAACAGGTAAAAATACACAGTTTTTGGATGGAAGAGAACTTAAAATAGTAACAGGAAAGTTAAAAAAGAATGAGTATAACGTATATTATCCTTATAAAGATAGTGAAAAAGTAATGTTATACACAGGAAAAGTTCCAAAAGTTAAGTTGTTTAAAATTTATACTGTGGAAAATATTAGACATCAAGATATTTTAGGCAGCTTATTTGCACTTAACATAGATTCATCATACTTTGGTGATATAGTACTTTATAATGATTACTATTATGTTTTTGTTAGCGAAGATTTGGCATTATACATAAAAGATAATTTAAAAATGGTAGGTAATAAAAAGGTTTCATTGGAAGAAGTAGATTTAAGTGTGTTAGATAATTATGAAAGAAATTATGAAGAAAAAGAAATAATAGTATCAAGTTTAAGAATTGATAATATTATATCAGGTATAATTAACACATCAAGAAAAGTTGCACTTGATAAGATAAAAAATAAAGAAGTAATAGTTAATTATGATGTTATGAATAAAAACTCATACATATTAAAAGAAAATGATATATTTAGTATAAGAAGATACGGAAAATATAAATTTGTTGGAATAGTAAAAAGTACTAAGAAAAATAACTTTATCGTTAGATATTTAAAGTATATTTAATCAAAAGGAAGGATTAAATTATGAAAAATAAGAAAAATATGATTGTAATTATAGTAAGTGCTATAATATCTATTATTATTGGGATTATATCAAAGGATGCTATAATAGGAAGTTTAATTTTATTTACTAGTATAATGAACTCTTACCTAGCAAGTATAGGTAAAAAAGAAAGTTATATAACAGGACTTATTAGCTCCATCTTAACTTCATACGTTTCCTTAAAGAATAATTTATATGGGCTTTTCTTCTTCTATTTAGTTATTTTTGCACCCATGCAAGTTTATGGATACATTAATTGGAAAAATAATGAAGATGACTCTAAAAACGTTAAAATAAGAGCTTTTACTCTTAAGAATAGTTTAATAATAATTTTTGCTTGCATTATTGGTAGTTTCTTGCTTGGTTATTTGCTAACTTTAATACCTAATCAAAAATTAGCTTTTTTAGATGCGTCAAGTAACATAATTAATTTATGCGCTGTTATATTAATGATATTAAGATTTAATGAGTCTTGGTGGATATGGTTATTTAATAATATAATAGATTTAATTATATGGTCTGTAACATTTAAAAATAATGGTATGGCTGCTTTTAGTATGTTTACATCTTCGCTAATATACTTAATTATTAATGTTTACGGAATAATAAAGTGGAACAAAAAATTAAAAGATGATAAAAAACTTACACAAAAATAAAAAATGTGCTATAATTAACTTCGCAAATGAGTTGCTAAAAAAGCGTAAATCCGGTTTGTTTAGCAATTTTTTTTATGTAAAGGAGGAATTTCTTATGAAAAAAGAATTAAATCTAGGAAAGGATAAAATTGGTAGTCTTTTACTTGCGTTTTCAGTTCCTTGCATAATAAGTATGCTTATAAACTCTATTTATAACATAGTGGGTCAAATCTTTATTGGTCAAGGAGTTGGATACTTAGGAAATGCTGCAACTAACGTAATATTTCCAATTGTAATTTTTTGTAACGCAGTAGCAGGTTTAATAGGAAATGGATGTGCTGCTAACTTGAGTTTAAGACTTGGAGAAAAAAAGGAAAAAGAGGCCAGTAAGTCAGTTGCATCAACAATTGTATTTACAATTATATTAGGAGTAGTAATAAGCTTAATTTTATACTTATTGCTAGATAAGTTAGTTTTGTTTTTTGGATGCACAGAAAAAGTACTTCCATATGCTATTTCTTACGGTAAAATAATACTTTTAGGTGCTCCTTTTATGATTATATACTCAGTATTATCACAAATAATAAGAGCGGATGGTTCTCCTAAATATTCAATGGTATTACTAGTTTTAGGAGCGGTTATAAACTTAATATTAGATCCAATTTTAATAATGGGATTTAATATGGGTGTTAAAGGTGGAGCTATTGCAACAATAATAGGTCAGATAGCATCAGCTATTATGGCACTTATGTATATTAAAAGATTTAAGCAAGTAAAAATAGATAAAAAAGATTTTAGGATAAATAAAAGTATATTTAAGGTAATGGGATATGGATTATCTAGTTTTATTACTCAAATGACTATCTTAGTTTTATTTATATTCATGAATAACATAATGACAAAATATGGAGCATTATCTAAATTTGGTAGTGACATACCACTTTCAGCATACGGAATAGTATCTAAATTAAATAGTTTATTTGTCTCTTCTGTTCTTGGCGTTTCAATAGGTGCACAACCAATTATTGGATATAACTATGGAGCAGGTAACTATAAAAGAGTTAAAGAAACTCTTAGAAAAGTACTAATAATTAACTTTTTAATAGGAATTATATTTAATTTATCATTTCAATTATTTCCAAAGTTTTTAATAGGAATATTTGGTAGTGCAAATAATAGTTTATATGTTACGTTTGCATGTGATACATTAAAAATATTTCTTATGGTATGCTTTTTAAATGCGTTTGAAATGACTACTAGTATAGTTATTCAGTCACTTGGAAACGTAAAAAAATCAACTGCAGTATCATTTATTAGACAAATTATGCTTTTTATTCCACTTGCCATTTTATTAACTAGTAAGATAGGTTTATATGGAGCATTATATGCTGGACCAATTGCAGATACTATATGCTTTATATGCGTTATATTTATATTTTTTAGTGAGTATAAAAAGCTTGGTAATATGAGTGAGGAATCAGAAAAAGATACAAATGAAAAAATTACATTTAAGGGTAAAAGCAAAATAATTATTACCATAAACAGAGAATATGGTTCTGGTGGTAGATTTGTAGGAAAAATAATAGCAGATAAGTTAGGTATACCATTTTATGATAAAGAGTTGATAAATGAAATATCAAAGGAAAGTGGACTATCTAAAAAATACATAGAAGAAAATGAACAAAAGAAACATTCTCTAGGAAGCTCTATATATAATAATGAAGATGCTTTATTTATCGCGGAAGATAAAGCGATTAAAAAGCTTGCTTCAAAGTCATCTTGCGTAATAGTTGGTAGATGTGCAAATTACATATTAATCGGTAAGAAAAACGTTTATAAAGTATTTTTATATAGCTCTTTAGATAATGAAATAAAACGTGCAGTTAAATATTATGGTTTATCTAAAGATAAGGCAGAAAAACAAATTAAGAAGATTAATAAACAAAGGGAAAAACATTATAAGTATTATACTGAACATAACTGGAGGGATTTTTCTAACTATGATATTTGTTTAAACGTAGATGAAATAGGTGTAGAAAATACTGCAAACATAATAATTGATATGATTAATAAGAGATAATAAGATTTTATATATAAGAAGTCTTTTGAGTAATGGCTTCTTTTTTTGTAAACTAGTGAAAGTAAAAAGTAGATAATAAGTAATAAATTTGCTATAATTTATTAAGAAAGGTATGTAAATTATGGAAGAAAAAGTATTAGCACTAACATATGACAATAAAATAGTTAGAATACCAAGAGAAAAATTAGAAGAGTTTAAAAAAAATCAAGTGAAAATAAAGAAATTATTAGAAGAAGGAAAGACGCAAAAAGAAGTGCTTGAGGTACTTAAAAATGACAAATAAAGAAATAGAGGCCTTTAATAAAACATTTGGTATTGAAACAGTATTTTATTATGATGATAAAAGCATTTGTGGATATGAAGAAAATAATATAATATACCTAAATTTAAATAGCAAAAAAGACTTAAAAAATGTAAATATGCATGAATTATTACACTTTTTTGAAGAAACAGAAATGTTTAATAAAATAAAAGAAAGAGTAATAAAAAGGTTAAAAGAAAATGTAACATTTGATAATTTAAAAGAAGAATACGAATTAAAATACTTTGGTATATATAGCATTGATGAAATAGAAAAAGGAATAATAGATAACGAAATAGTAATAGATGTGTTAGTAGGAGACTTTCCATACTTTAAAAAAGAAGAGTTAGAAGACTTATGTAAAGAAATACTAAAAGCAGAAAAGAAAGAAACTGATAGTAGAAGATATCTTATATTAAATATGAATAATAATATAAGAAATATGAACATATCAAAATGGGAAAAGATATTTGCATCAAACTATTATAAAAATAAAAATTATGATGGAATAATGCCGGTATTTCCAAGCAATAATAAAGAACAAGTAATAAAAGAAGATATAGAAAAAGAACTAAATAAACTATATAATTTAGATAAAGATACTTTTAAAATAAGATTAGATAGCCAATCACTAATAAGAGAATATGAAAGTGAGTTAAAAGCATTAGAACAAAGAGGAGAAAAAGATGAGGCTAATTATATAAGAAATAATAAAACAAAGGCTTTGGAAGAACTATCTAATATTTATAGTGAGAAATTATACGAAGAATATAAGCACATAGTAGACTTTATAAAGAATGCTAATTATGAAGATGCGTTTAAAGCACTTATGCTTAGAGAAACATTATTAAAAGTATATAAAAAAGATGATGATAAAGTAATAGTTAAACAAAGAAAATTAAATGAAACAATAGAAGGACATATGCTTTTAAATGAAAAAGTATTAAACGTAATATATAATAATTTAGATACATATGAAAACTTTAAAGAACTATATTATGCAGGAGTAGCAGAGTTTAATAACATAATAAAAGATACATCTGAAATAACACTTAAAAACGTAAATACATATAATATGGGAAAATGGATTAAGTTTGATGGTAGAGCAAGTGATAGTGAAAACTACGCAGAAAACGTAATAAAATTAAAGACACTGGTGCAAGATACACCATGGTGTACAAAAACACTTGCATCATCGCAGTTAGAACAAGGAGACTTTTACGTATTTATAGATAATGATAATAAACCACATATAGCAGTTAAGATGAATGGAAATGAAATAGATGAAGTAAGAGGAATAAAAAACGGAAATGCGCAAGAACTAGAAGAAGAATATAGAGATGTTGCAATATCATTTTTAGAAAATAATAAAGATATTAAAAATGGAAAGAACTGGCTAGATAAAGAAGAGTGGAACAAAAGATTAATAAGATATAGTAAAGAAATAGATGACGGTACATTTAACAGTGAAGAAACAAAACAACTTGTAGAAGATTTATTTCGTTCTGATTACAAAAGTCATTTTAATGCAAATTCTAATTTAGAAGAGTTAAAGAAAAAGCTTCCTAAGGCAAAAAGGTATCTGGCAGAATATTATAATTGTGCTGAAGAAGAAATGTGTTTAGATAATTATACTCCAATAAAAGAAACAAGATATCCTTATAAGGTGATATTAGGAGATTCAAATTTTAGATATTCTAATGTAACAAACTTAGGTAATTTACGAATTATAGGAGGAAATGCATACTTTGACTCTTCTAAAGTAACAGACTTAGGCGAATTACAAATTATAGGAAGAAATGCATACTTTAATTATTCTAATGTAACAGATTTAGGTGAATTACAAAAAATAGGCGGAGATGCATACTTTTGTGATTCTAAAATAACAGACTTAGGTAAATTACAAATTATAGGTAGAGATGCATACTTTAATTATTCTAATGTAACAGATTTAGGTGATTTACAAAGCATAGGAGAGGATGCATACTTTAATTATTCTTATTTAACAAATTTAGGCAAATTACAAAGCATAGGAGGAAGTGCATACTTTGAAAATTCTAAATTAACAGATTTAGGTGAATTGCAAAATATCGGAGAAGATGCATACTTTAACAGTTCTAACATAATGAATTTAGGAAAATTACAAAGAATAGGAAGACATGCGTACTTTGACTTTTCTAAAGTAACAGACTTAGGTAACATAGAACATATTGGGGGTAAAATAACAACTGACGAAAATAATAGTTACTTAAAAGAAGAATATGAAAGAAGAATTAATGGAAAGTCATTAAAGTAGTATTTGATAGGTTAAGCAAAAAAGTCTAATTTGACTTTTTTATTTGTTTTTGCTATTATACCTAACATTAAAAAAGGGGTGTTTTTAATGGAATTTTCAAGAAATATGGATAAGGAAGATATAGAATATGTTAAGTTTATAATGGAATATGGTGATGGCTATAGTCCACTTCTTTTACAGAATTTAGGTATGAGTTTTTCTGATTCTAAGCATAAGAAAGATGACTATGTAGCTTGTGTAAGATCGTTTTTAAATCTTGATTTAGAAGAAAGAGATAGATATAAAGCATATTTTAAATTTTTAAAGGAAAACTTTGATATTACTGGTAATATTTTAGAGATAGGAGCAGGTACGTTTCCTACTTTAGCTCACTATATAGATAAAGAGCAGCAAGTAAAAGAAAGTGGAAGTATAGAAATATATGATCCACTACTTGTCACGATGAATTTAGGTAATATAATTGCTAACAAATCATTATTTGAAGATGATAAAAAGGCAAAAGATAAAGATTTATTAATAGGAATGGCACCTAGGGGTGCTACTGAGGTAATAGTTAGAACTGCTAATAAATATAAAAAGCCATTTAGTATTTTAATGTGTCCTAATATTAAAAAAAGTAGTAAATATGATGAAGAATTGGATGATCTTTTAGAATTGATTAATAGTACTAAAAATGATTCTTATAACGTAGGCGTTTCATATTTAGATAAAAATTGTTATTATCCTTATCCTATAGTATATAAAAAATAATAAATTAAAAAAGGAAATAAATTTGATTATTTATTTCCTTTTACTATGTCTAATATTATTTTACTTACATCGTCTTTTGTTGATATGATATTTATTTTTCCGCCTTTTTTATTTAACTTATCTTTTATAAGGTCATATACTCTGTTTTTAATACCACGACTTCCATCAATAAATGTAACATTACCTAAAACCTTTGTAATAGCGTTTTTTGCAAGTGGGAAATGAGTACATCCTAAAACCACAACTTCATATCCTTTGTAGTCTTTTAATAAATCATTTAAATAGCTATAAGTATCCTTATTATTTTCTATTAATGAAGCAAGTAGTGGAGCTTCAATTAAAACACAGTTTTTTGTCTTATAATTATTAAATAACTCTTTAAATCTTTTACTTTCTCCAGTGCCTTTAGTAGTTAATATAATTGCTTTTTTATCTTTATAATGATCATGAACTACTTTAACAGCAGGTTCTGTTCCAACAAAAGTTATGTCCTTATATTTCTTTCTAATATCATTTAATACAACTTCGGTTGCGGTATTACAAGCACAAACTATTAGTTTAGGATTATACTTAATTAAATTATCCACAGCACAACATACTATATCAAATAATTCTTTTTTAGTTTTATTACCGTAAGGATTATTTTTGCTATCTGCATAATAAATATAGTCTTCATTTGGCAACTTTTTAATTACTTCTTTTAATATTGTAGAGCCACCAATTCCCGAGTCAAAAAAACATATTGGTCTATCATCCATATTTACACCCTCATTTATTTGTTAAAATTAAATAATTAATCTATGATATAATTATAATAGAAGGTTGATAATATGGCAAGTAGTATGATTCATATTGCAGTTGCAAATGAGCTAAATAAAACGTTAAATAGAGATAATAAAAAACTATTAATTGGTAGTATTGCACCTGACATTGCAAAATTAATTGGTAGAACTAAAATAGTTTCTCACTTTCAAGATAAAGATGATGATTTGCCTAATTTAAATAAATTTTTAAGCAAATATAAATCTGATTTGTTAGATGATTTTGTTCTGGGTTATTATATTCATATTTTTACAGATTACCTATGGTTTAAATACTTTGTACCTGATTTTTATGAAAATGGTATTATATATAAATTAGATGGTACCATAGAAAATATTTCAGTTGATAGAAAAATTAATTATTTTTATAATGATTATACTAATTTAAATATTAAACTTATAGATGAATATAATTTAGATCTTAGTATTTTTTATGAAGATATACCAAAACTTAAAGATATTATTAAGGAAATACCTATGAATAAAATATATGTAATTATAGATCAGGCTGGTATAATATTAGAAAATACAAAAGAAAGTAAGTCTTATATATTTGATATGAACTTAGTTAATAAGTTTATAAAAACATCAGTAGATTATATTTTATCAAATTTAAAAGAAATAGGAGTGTGCAAATGAAAGTATTATTAGTAAATGGAAGTCCACATGAATTTGGTTCTACAAATAGAGCATTAGAAGAAGTTAAAAGTTCTCTTAGTAAAAATGGCATAGAAACTGAAGTTTTTTGGATAGGGAATGATGCTATAAGAGGATGCTTGGGATGCGGTTCTTGCATTAAAAATAAAAGATGTTTTATAAATGATAAGGTAAATGAGTTTTTAGAAAAGGCTAAGTGTGCAGACGGATTTGTTTTTGCAAGTTCCGTTCATTATGCTGGACCTACTGGTTTTATAAAGTCATTTATGGATAGGTGTTTTTATGCTAAAACAGATATCTTTAAGTATAAGCCAGCAGCAGCGGTTGTATCAGCAAGACGCGGTGGGTGCGTAAGTTCTTTTGATGATTTAAATAAATACTTTCTAATGTCTAACATGATAGTTGTTGGAAGTAATTATTGGAATCAAGTACATGGTAATAATAAAGAAGAGTGTGAAAAAGATTTAGAGGGACTTCAAACAATGCGTATTTTAGGAAACAATATGTCTTGGGTGTTAAAGTTGATAGAAAACGGTAAGAAAAACAACATAGATATGCCTCTTTTGGAAGAAAAAATTAAAACTAACTTTATAAGATAAAAGAATTCTAACTATTTTAGAATTCTTTTTTGCTTCTTAAAATAAGCTTCTTATTGTTTAGTAATCTTTTATTATTAGGTTCCATCTTTATTGCTATATCAACCCATTTTAAAGATTCATCTATTTCTCCTAAGTAAAACGTACTTATAGAAAGTAAGTCATATATTGTGTAATCAAAACTAAAGGGTTCATTTATGTATGTTTTTTCATGAGTCTTAATATTTAGTGCCAAAAGGCAATATTTTTTAACAGCACTAAAGTTATTAAGCTCATACTCTAAAAATGCCATTTCAACATATGCATCTCTTAAATAAGGAGCTTCATTAATTGCCTTATTAAGCCACATTTTAGCTTCTTCATATCTTTTTAAATATTTGTAGCATCTTGCTATAAAACGCATAGAAGCTGCTCTTTCATCTTTCCATGTTGCAGACTTTAGTGAAAGATGATAAATAAGTGTATCTATTGCTTCATTTAATTTTCCATAATACATATATTCTCTTCCTAAATAATGAACGTTTCTATCATTATAAGGATCTTCTTTTACAGATAATTCTAATAAAGGAAGATAACTACTTCTTGATTTAGAACTATCTGGATAATGATCAACTATTATGTCATTTGTAGTAGCCCAAACTTCATTGCTCCCAGTATATTTTAAAACTTCGTGAACCGGATTAACCCATTTAAAATTTTTTCTTGCATGTATCTTTTCATAATAAAAACTTACCTTAGGGTTCTTATTTTCATCATGACTCCAGTTATAAATATATCTTACGTGATTTACTTTTTCATTTTCTAATATTTCTTCTAGTTTTTCTCTCCAATTAGGACTTATTACTTCATCAATATCTATACATACACATATATCAGCATCAAGTGGTACTAGCTTTAAAGATTCATTTCTTGCAACATCAAACCTCCAAGGTTTTATTTCTTTAGTAGTTACTTTAGCGCCTAATTCTTTTAATATTTTAACAGTATTATCAGTTGAACCAGTATCTAAAACGTATATGCCATCAGCACTCTTAACTGACTCATACCATCTTTTAGCAAATTTTTCTTCATTTTTACTTATGGCATAAACATATATTTTTTTCTTTTTCATAAAAATATCCTTTCTTTTATTTTCCTAAATATTCTATGATTAATGTTAAACTAGAGTTTGTAAAGTAAGAATCAGAATCAATGTTTTGTAAATCTGGTGTATTAAGGTAAATATTTCTTTTTGACAAATTAGATAGTTCATATAAGTCATTAGTACTATCTATAGATAAAATTCCTTCGGCGTGAATATGTGAGGTCTCTTCATTTCTATAGAAGCTACTAGCGCCTACATAAATATTATCAGTTCCAACCTTTCTAAATGCAAGGGTTGCAAAATCTATCTTTGGATCAAATTTTTCGTTAAAATATGGAACTCTTACGTATGCATTAAAAGATATTTTATAATATCCTTCTTTATTAAACTTAATGGTATTATTATTAGAATCTAACTCTACTATGTTATTTGTATCAATTTCTTTTCTTTGAAGAGGAAGTCTTTCTCCTTTTAAGATTTCATATCCATCATCTAAGTAATCTTTATTAAAAGCAACTATGTATGCTGCATTTATTTTATTTGGAATGTTTTCACCATCTAATCCATCTTTTCCTTTTGGAATCATAAAGGTTAAAATATGGTTATCATTAACTTTATTATCAATTACTTTCGCACTAGTATTAGAATCTACCGTTATCGTATCTTTAATTGTAATTGTTTCTGATTTAGCTAGAACGTATCTTGGTCTATTTAATTTATTTTTATTAATTTCATTAATAGCATTATTTAATATGTTGCTACCACAATTACTTTTTTTTATAAAATTTTCATTCATATTAATTATCTCCTTTCTTTAATATATTATTAGTTAACAAAAAAAGTAATAATTTTATATTCCTATATATTGCTTTAATTTAAATATAATAGTTTTTTTGTTATAAATTAATTACACTTATACTTAAATAATTAATAAGCTATAATGATTAATTTAAAAAGATAAGGAGGATAATAATATGTATAAATGTAATGATGATTATGAAAACATAAAAAGAAAAATAGAAGAGGAAAGAAAAAAATACAAATTTTGTTATATTAAAGGTCCGACAGGCCCAAAAGGTGATAAGGGTGATATTGGACCTAAAGGAGAAAGGGGTCTTCCAGGTCCTACTAGTATTGATGTTGGAATAACAAAAACAGTAGAACCTTATGAGTTTGCCAAAGTAGAAAATGTTGGAACAAAAAAAGATGCTATTTTAAACTTTAAAATACCAAAAGGGGATAAAGGAGATACAGGACCTAAAGGAGAAAGAGGACTTACAGGTCCAAAAGGAGATAAAGGAGATACAGGACCTAAAGGAGATACGGGAGAAAAAGGAGAAAGAGGAGAGCAAGGACCTTCTACTATACAAATTGGAAATATAAAAACAATAGAACCAGATGATAAAGCAGAAGTTATTAATGTTGGAACACCAGTAGATGTAGTTTTAGATTTTAAGATACCAAAAGGAGATAAGGGTGATATGGGTCCTAGGGGACTTCCTGGTGAAATTGGAAGAACAGAACATATTGCAATAGATGAAACAGAAACGTTAGAACCCGGAGAAGATGCAACTGTTATGGATACATTTGAAAATTGGGTACATCATCTTTCTTTTTCAATTCCAAAAGGCCAAAAAGGTGATACGGGTCCTAAAGGAGATATAGGTCCAGCAGGCCCTCCAGGAAAAGATTTTACATCTTCATATGGAATAAGATATTCTAATACAGAAACACAAATAAATTTACCTCAAGCTGTTGATACAGCACTTCCACTACCTGAAAAAGGAGCAGCATTGTTTACCGAATACATAAATGATAATTCAATTAAAATAAAAGAAAATGGTGTTTATTTAATATCATTTTCACTGTGTGGTGCAACAAATGAAGATTGCTCTTTAACTACTTCTGTAAGGGCGAACGGGTTATTACAACCTGCTACTAATATTACTAGTGAATTTCAAGCTCAAATAATTAATTGCATGAGTGGTTCTACCATTGTATCTCTTAATCAAGATGACCTTATTACGTTAAATATAAAACCATCTATGACTGTTAATATGATATTTAATGGAAGTACAAGTGCAATGTTAAGTGTTGCAAAAATACATTAAGAGTAGATTAATTCTATTCTTTTTTATGCAAATTAATTATTTTAAAATTTATTTAAAACATAACTTATAAAGAAGGAGGAAGATAAAATGCAAATTATAGATGATAATACGGTTGTAGTTTATAGTAGCAGCGAATTAAAACAGGTTTTAAGTGAAGCAAATAATTATAATTATGTTTATTTAGGAAATGATATTAGTCTTGAAAGTGGTTTTACAATAAATGCTAATAAAATAAACGTAACAATAGATGGGACTTATAATAATGTTAAGTATACTTATACTAATTATTTAACTGATAATGCAGATGTAATAAACGTTAGTACCACAAACAAAAAAATTACTTTAAAAAATATGAATATAATAAGTTCACATACTTATGGAGTAGTTTATGTTCCATCTCATCCAAACTATTCTAACTTAACTGTTTTTTATAATAACGTTAATTTTAATGGTGTAGAGCTTTCCTGCAATTATTATGGAATAACTAAGATTGTTGACTCAAATATAACAGGTGAAGATACAAATTCAGTTACCGTAAGAAAAATATGTGATTCTAATAGAATTATAATAGGGGGAAACACAACAATTACAAGTAGTTCAAATACTAATACTATTTTCTTTTTTAATGATGTTATTCCATCTTATATTAAAATAGTACCTAATAGTAATGTTAATATTACAACAAATAGGGAACTTATGAATGGTACTAATAGACTTGATTTAATAGTAGGTCATGGCTCAACTTTTCTATTAACTACTGGAAATGGGTTTGCAATAACAACAACACATGGTGCTAGAAACGTTTTAATAGAAGAGATGGCTAATTTTACCTTTATAGAAAAAAGTCATCAAAGAGTTCCAATGTGGAATGTATTTGGGGATTTTAAGGTTTTAGAAGGTGCTAGTGTATCAGTTATAAATACGTATATGAATACACCAACAGATAATTATAATATTTATTTTAAAGGAACAAATCAAAAGTTTATATTAGATAATCCAAAATACGTAAATATTTATACTAAAAATGCAAATGTAGTTTATACGAATAATCCGGTTGAGTTTTCATTTAAATTTAGCAGGATAAACATGTGGATATATGCTCTTGATTATAATTTGGCATGTACACTTGATGATGCTCCAGCTTTTTCTTGGTTTAAAGAAAATACGCCTTCAAAAATAACAGGTACATTAAATAAAGATAATACGGTTATTTCATCTCATAATTTTACGGATAGTGAGTTAGCTCTATTACCAGATATAAGTAATTTCTCATTTCAAAGTAAAAAAATATTAACGATAGGAATGCTAAAGATGAACGTTCATCCACTTACTGCTACTACAAATGCTATATCAGGCCATACAATACCTTATTCTAATGTAAAAATAGAGTATGATAATAAGAGTTTAATGCTAGAAGCAGATGAAAATGGTTTATTTGAAGCTAATATTAATGATAACATTTTAGATAATACAAGAGTTAAAATAACATCTTGTTTAAATGCTTGTTTTTCAGAAAGAAAGGTAATAACTCCTTTTAATGGTGAATTAACACTTCTAAACGTAACAGATAACATTCCTTTTAGTATGATGCCATCATCTATAAATCCCGTTATTTTACCTAAAAAAAATAAAACAGTAATAACTGTAGTTGATAGTAGAGTAAATAGTACTAGTTGGAAACTTTATATAAATTATATAAATCCTATGATTGAAAAGGAAGGAAAAGTATTAATAGATTCACTGTTATTTAAAAAGTTTGATAATAAAAAAATTAATATAAATGCAAATAAAAAAATGATATATCAATCAAATGATAATGGTGGAAATATTTCAGTAAGTAATGTTACTTTTTCTACTGATAAAGGATTGCTTTTAAAACCTAGTAAAAGTTTGTTAGAAGATGAAGATTATTCTACTTTAATAATTTGGAGTATAGAGGAGTAATGCCTTTACAGAAAGGTATAATTATTCATAAAATATACCGTGATGAGGTGAATTATGGCAAAAGAATATATTTATGTTAAACTTTATAATAATAATGGTCTAAGTTCAAATAATGTAAGAGTTAAGTTAAAGAATAAATGTAATAAGATTGTTTTTGATGGAAAAACAAATTATTTTGGAAAGATAAAAATACCAGTTTGTAATAACAAAGTATATAAATTAATTGTTTATTATAATTTAACAAAAAAAGTGATACCTTTAATTGCAAGAGCAAATGAGGTTTATTGTATAAATATTGGTAGTAATAAAAATAAAAAACATCTTATTGCAATTTTATTAAAGGATAAGAATTATCCAAATATAAGAATAGAAGGAGGCATGATGACATTATGTCAAGACACACAATCCCTATAACGAATGGTAAAGGAAGTATTGAACTTGTTACTGGAACTTATAATGCACAAGCAGTAGCAGGAGGGTATGACGCTTCAACGTTAGATCCTAAAAGCGTTACCATAATAGATGGAACTGATACATATGCTTTTACAATAAGTGCAAAAGGTACGTTAACACTTCACGTAACGGATACGGGAGAAGCTAGTACGGGAGTACAAATTGTTGGTGCAAAGTTCATAAGAACAGATAGTACTGGAACAATAGTAGGAAAAGAAATAACAACCAATGATGATGGTAATGCGGTATTTGAAAATGTTCCGTATGCACAAACTGGAAGTAATGCAATTTATTATAAACAAATATCTGGAGATGGTGGACATACATTTGATGATACAGTAAAATCAATTACAATGACACAAGAAAATGAAACAGTTGAAATTAAAAACCCAGATGCACCAATTAGAAACTTTACTTTAATGGATGCAAGTTTTCCAAACATCCCAGTTATAGATGGACAAATAATACTTAATGATAATTAAAAGAAGCATGTTCAAAATGCTTCTTTTAAATGTAAATGTTTAATTAATATGAGATGTTATCTTTAGATACTTCTATTACCGGACGAACACCAACTAAAACATCAGTTCTTTGTACTTCTATACTATGAACACGTCTTGTTGTTGCATAAATTATACAACTATGGCTTGACATAGTATTTCTAGGCGTTTCTAACCAATATCCATCAAATTTAGAATTATCCTTTTTTGAAAAATTAGTATTTTCAACAAGATAAAGATTATCATCTAATTCTCCATTTTTATATCCCACCTTATAAATAATGATTATATTACCATTATCATTTCTTAATCAGCAGAACTGTAATTTAAAGTAATATTACCAAATGCAACGTTAAATTCACCATCTGCTCTATTTGTACCAGCTTCATATTCTAGAGTAATAACTACTGCTTCGCCATTTTCTTTAGCTAAGGTATGACCAGTTATAGAAGCTTTGCCAGTTGATGTTTCAAGTTCATTTTCAACTTTTACTTTAACAGAAATCTTTTCACAAGCTTTTTGAACTAATTCATCAGTTGTTCCAGCAGATGCAGTACAAACTTTAGTAGCGTTTTGTCCAGTTACGTTTTCAAATACTATACTTTTTAAGAACGAATTTAATTCACCAGCATTATATGCATAAAATTTATACACAGCTGTTTGACCAGGTTCAGTAAAAGTTGCACTTAAATTTGAAATAGTTGGATAGTTATTATTATCAATTATACCATTTGTTGCAACAAGGCTATTTGGTGTAACAGTTGGGGTAATTTCAGCAACTTCTGCTTTATCTTGAGCATTTGAAAAAATAACATTCATAGTACTATTATATGGTTTTACATTTGCACTAGATTGAACGTTTAAAATACTAGAAAATACTGCAAAACCAATAGATAAATCAATAACTCCAACGATTAAAGCAACTATTGCTATTACCTGTACTTTTCTATTTCTTTCCATTTGCTTTCCTCCTATCTTAGTAATTGTAACATAGCTAAAATAATTTACGCTTTAATGACTTTTCGTTATAAATTTGTTAAAATATATGTAATGATAATTTACTAGGTGGTGCGGTAGTTGAGGAAGGTGGTGAAATTGATAATGTTAGTCAGAGAAAAATTGAGTTATGATTATTATATTAATTGGGAACCAAAAAGTAATATGTATAATAAAACTGATAAAGATATAACAAATGATTTATTAATAAAAATGTATAATGAATATATAGTAAAATTAAGTGAATTTATTAAAGAACTAAACAAGATTAAAAAAAATATAAAAAAACTAGAATTCAAACCCAATTATAGGTGAATTGGTGGATATAAAAGATGCGTTGTTAATTATCCAGATAAGGGATGGAACGAAAAATATGAGCAATATATTCAAGCGTACAAAGAATTAATGGTGGATTTTTTATATTATTCTCCCGATTTGGATTATGATGATTTATCAATCAAGGAAATAGATATTTTAAAAGAAAGGGCTTCATTTTTAGTGACACAGGCAGAAATTAATATTAATGATTTAATGTGATTAATTGAACATAGGAAAAAAATTGAAAAGGTGATTATGTATTATGAAAGATGAAAGATATTCAATAATTTATAGTAGTAAAACAGGAAACACAAAAAAACTTGCAGAAACAATTTATAAAATTTTACCTCGAAATGAGTGTGATTATTATTGTGCAGCAGATAAAATTGATTATGAATTAAGTGATGTGATTTATATTGGATTTTGGACAGAAAAAGGAGATGCTGATTCTTTAACAATAGAATTTTTAAAGCAATTAAAAAACAAAAAAATATTTTTATTTGGAACAGCAGGATATGGTGAAAGTGAAAAATACTTTAAAAATATTATAAATAATGTAAAAAGAAACATTGATAGTAGCAATATAATAATAGGAACTTTTATGTGCCAAGGTAAAATGCCTTTGCCAGTTAGAGCAAGGTATGAAAAGATGAAGCAACAAAACAACTTATCAATAAACGTAGATAACTTAATTACAAACTTTGATAAAGCTTTATCACACCCAAATGAAAAAGATTTAAAAAAATTAGAAAAAATTATAAAAAGTATTTATAGTTAAAATTATAATTTTTAAAAAGGAGAATTGATATGAAAAAGATAGTATTTGTTATTTTATTAAGTGGAATCATGGTTTTAACAATGACAGGTTGCAAGAATGTAAAAAATAAACTTGATATAGGAAATAAGTCTGATATTAAGGTGTCACAAAATGATGTTATAATGACTATTAAAGATGGAACATTAACAAATAAAAGTGTAACTTTAATTTTAACTAATAATAGTGATAGAAAGATTCAATATGGAAGTCCTTACGAAATAGAGATTAAAAAAAATGGAGAATGGTATAAAATAAATGCTAAATTAAACTTTACTTTACCATTATTTATTCTTGAGTCTAAAAAGAAGAATGAATTTAAACTTAACTTTGAAGAAGGATACGGAAAATTACCATCTGGGACCTATAGAGTTATAAAAAAAATTGATAAAGAAAAAGAAGATGGATTATTTGATAGTTTTTATGTATCTACTGAATTTACTATTAAATAAAGATGCAAACTAGTTAAAAAGTAAATTTAATATTAATTTTGGAGTAATAAATTATGAAAAGATGCACATGGTGTAATTTAAATAATGAAATTTATGTTAACTATCATGATAAAGAGTGGGGAGTTTTAAATCTTGATGATACTTATTTATTTGAAATGCTTATATTAGAATTATTTCAAGCAGGATTATCTTTTGAATGCGTTTTAAATAAAAGAGAGTATTTTAAAGTGGCATATGATAATTTTGATGTTAATAAAGTTTCTTTATATAATGAAAATAAGATAAATGAACTTATGAATAATAAAAATATAATAAGAAATAAACTTAAAATAAAAGCTAGTATAAATAATGCTAAAATATTTAATAATATAAAAAATGAATATGGTTCATTTCATAATTATTTAAAGATGTTTACTAACGATAAAATTATATATGAAAATGATAAAACAACATCTAAATTATCGGATGCTATTTCAACTGATTTAAAAAGAAGGGGTATGAAATTTATTGGAAGTACAATTATTTATGCTTATTTGCAAGCAGTAGGGATTATAAACTCACATGATGATGGTTGTTATAAACATGCAAAAAAGGCTTCTTAAAAGCCTTTTTAATTATGCTAATTTTACTATGTTTAAATAAGCACTTGTTCCGCTTGTTGGAGTTACTGTTGCGTTAGTGCTAGATTCAAGAGCTAGAGCTATTTCATCACTATTTTGAAGTGTTACAATAATACTTCCTTGAAGTGATTCATCACTATTAGCAGTTACTTCTTTTGTTATTGTAGAACCTGCTATTTGTGTTGTATTTTTTGTTACATCAAGTGTTAATGTTGCAGCTGCATTAGATGAGCCTTGGAATAGATAATCTATTTTATAAGTACCATCAGATGTTATTGTTAATGTATTAGCATTATTACCTGTTATGTTTTTTAATACTCCTGTTGTTGTAAGAGGTACTACAGTTTGTGTACTTGCTGTTAAGTTTATGGTGTTTTCAGTTGCATCATATTTACTTGCAAATGCATCAAGTGCATTTGATGCAGCAGGCCCAGTAGGACCAGTAGGCCCAGTTGGCCCGGTTTCACCTTGCGCACCAGTATTACCTGTTAAACCTTGAATGCCCTGAGGTCCAATAGGCCCAGTAGGACCAGTAGGTCCGGTAGGTCCAGTTGCTCCAGTAGGTCCAGCGGGACCTCCTGCAGGCCCAGTAGGCCCAGTTGGCCCTGGAATGTATCTTGGACAGCAACATTTGTTTTTTTTCATTTCTAATAAGGCAGCATTTAAAATATTACCTTCATAACATTCGTTATTCATATCAATTTTCTCCTTCCAAAGTATAATATGAACTTAAAGAAATATTGCTTATTATGTTTGCTTTAGAATGTATTTTACTTTTTTTATATAAGATGTTATATTAATAATAGATTGTAGAAGAGGTAGTGTATGAAAAAAGGTAAAAAGATATTCCTAATAATTTTGGCTATAATATTTATAATTATGTTTTTAATAGGTGTTATGGTAGTAAAGGACTTAAAAGAAGAAGATAAGTTAAGAGATGATATTTCTAGCATAAATGAACTTATAAATAGTGATAATCCTGATGATAAATTAATTAACAAAAAACTAAAAACTTATGTTACAACAGGAGACAACTTATCACTAGAAAAAGCTGTTAAAAGGTATTATTTAGATTCTTATGACTTAGTTAAAAAATATAATAATATAGTCAATGTAGAAAAGATAAGTAATCTTGTATCAATAAATAATTTTATGTTTGATGGAAAAGATTTTAATATTTCAAAAAATTATATTAATGATATAAATAATAATTTAGATGAAGTAGCAAATGAGGTTAGTGAACAATTATCAGACAAAAATAGAAATAAATATTTTAAAAAATATAAATTAGATTCATATTATAAAGACTTATATAATGAGCTTACTTTATCATTTGACTACTTTGGTTCAGAAAAGAGTTTTAGAAAAAATGTTAATGAACTAAAAGAACTTGTTGGTTTAATTAGTGATACGTTAAATTATTTATCTGATAATAAAAGTCATTGGTTGATATCAAATGATACAATTATTTTTGATTCAAAGGAAAAACTAAGTGAATTTGGAATACTATTATCAAAAATAGAGGATAATAATGAGTATATAAATCAAAAAGAAATCACTAAGCAAGATGAAACATTATAGGCATAAATTGATTGGTTTATGTCTTTTCTTGATATAAAAATAAAATTGTGATATTATCTAGTTGCAATAAAAAGGAATGATTATTAATGAAAGATATTATATTAGATACTTTGTTAGATTCTGTTAAATTATTACCATTTTTGTTTATTACATTTTTAATAATGGAGTATATAGAACATAAATTTAGTAAGAAAAGTAAAGAAAAAATTTCTAAAGCAGGAAAATATGGGCCTATTGTAGGAAGCTTTTTAGGAGCTATTCCACAGTGTGGTTTTTCTGTTATGGCAACTAATCTTTATGCTACTAGAATAATAAGTGTTGGAACACTTATTTCTATTTACTTATCAACTTCTGATGAGATGCTTCCTATTTTAATATCGGAAAAGGCGGGCGTGCTTATAATAATTAAGTTTTTAATTATTAAGATAATAATTGGTATGTTATGTGGTGTATTAATAGACTTTATTTTAAGGAAGAAAAAGAATTATAAAAAAGATAAAATTAAAGATTTTTGTGAAGAACATCATTGTAATTGTTCACATAGTATAATAAAGTCAGCCTTAAAACATACAGTTAACATAACGCTATTTTTGCTTGCTATAACATTTATTTTAAACTTAGGATTCCACTACTTAGGTTATGATAAAATAAGTAAATTATTTTTAAAAGATAATTTGTTTGGATCATTTATATCTAGTCTTATTGGACTTATACCAAATTGCGCATCTAGTGTTATGTTAACTAAACTTTATTTAGAGGGCGTTATTTCTTTTTATTCTTGCTTAGCTGGACTTCTTACGTCAAGCGGAGTTGCATTACTTTTACTATTTAAGGTAAATGAAAATAAAAAAGAGAACCTTAAAATATTATTAACCGTTTATTTGATTGGTGCTTTATCAGGTTTTATAATGGAATTGGTATGCTCTTTATTTTAACTTCTTTATATAAGAAGTTTTTTTATGCTATAATAACTATAGGAGATGATACAAATGAAATTAGTATTAGTAAGACATGGTCAAAGTGTTTGGAATTTAGAAAATAGGTTTACTGGATGGACTGATGTTGAATTATCGGATAATGGTATTAAAGAAGCTAAAGAAGCAGGAAAATTATTAAAAGAAAATGAATTTACGTTTGATGTAGCCTACACATCCGTTTTAAAAAGAGCAAATGAAACTCTTAATATAATACTAAAAGAATTAGGAGAAGAAAACATTCCTATACACTATAGCTGGAAGTTAAACGAAAGGCATTATGGAGCTTTACAAGGGTTAAACAAGGATGATACAAGAAAAAAATATGGAGATGAACAGGTTAAAATATGGAGAAGAAGTGCATCTGTAAGACCACCATTGTTAAACGAAGAAGACGATAGGTATCCGGGTAGGGATGATAAATATAAAGATTTGAAAAAAAGTGAGTTACCACTTGGGGAATGCTTAATGGATACCTTAAAAAGGGTAATTGACTATTATGAAACAGAAATAAAAAAATCTCTATTAAGTGGTCAAAATGTTATTATAGCAGCACATGGTAATAGTCTTAGAGCATTAATTAAGTATTTAGAAGACATATCAAACGATGATATTATGAACGTTGAAATACCAACTGGAAAACCTTATGTTTATGAATTAGATGATAATCTTAACATTATAAATAAGTACTATTTATAGTATTTGACAAATTACATTTAACTGTTATACTTTATAAAAGAGGTGGAAAAATGGCTAAAGCTAAAAATGATAATTTTAAAAGCAAAAAGAAAAAAAGTAATAATAAAAAACAAAATGTTAAAGTAAAAATGAAAAAAGATAATAGTAAGATGTATCTTATGATAGGAATAACACTTATAGTTATTGCAGCAGTTATTTCTGTTATAACTTTTAGCTTTGAAAATACTAAGCTTACTTGTAAAAAAGAAAATAATAAAGATGGTGTTTCCATAAATAGTCACGTTACTATAAGTAAGAAAAAAGATAAAATAGAAAACATAGAAGTTACTAAAATAATTGATTTAAAAGATGATAATATTGACAATTATTTGGATGCTATTAAAACAACTTTAGAAGAAAGCTACAAAAAAGATGGTATTACTTATGAAATATCAAAAGAAAATGAAAAATTAGTGTTAAAGTTAAAATACACTGATAAGAAAGAATACATACTAGATAATTTATCCATAGAAAAGAAAAGCGATGGAATAGGTATTAACTTATTAAGTGAGGATAGGGAAGGTAATTATGCTACGTTTAACTTATCTAAAAGATATAGTGATAAAAATATTAGAAAAATATTAGAAAAAGCTGATTATACTTGTGAAAAATAAAAAAATGCAAAAAAATCGAAAAAAGTCGAAAAAAGACTTGATTTATTGTTCGAAATATAGTATCTTATTAGTGGAAGTACTCAATAAGAGCTTCCCTTATTGCTTAAAGGACATGGATCTTACCCACTGTGTCCTTTTTTTGTTTCTATGGAGGCTTTATGAAAAAATTTAGTTTAAAAGAAATATTAAGCATATCTTTAGACGTTGGTGAAAGAATGCTAAAATGTGGAGCAGAAGTATCACGTGTTGAAAAAACAATAACCATTATATGTGAGAGTTATGGTGTTAAATATAGGGAAGTTTTTGCAATGAATTCTTTAATTGTTGCAACCTTAAGGGATGAAAATGATTCTGTTACAGAATCAAGAAGAATAACTTATCACGAAAATGATTTAGGTCAATTAGAAAGATTAAATGATCTATCAAGAAGTATATGTAAGAAAAACGTTTCTAGAAAAATTGTTTTATCAAGAATAGATGAATGTAAAAAAAGAAAAAATAACAAACTTATTATTTTAGGTCAAGTACTTGCAGCATCTTCATTTACTTTGTTTTTTGACGGTAACTTAAAAGATTCTTTAGTAAGCGGATTTATTGCAATCGTTATATTCTTTCTTAATTTGTATGCAAGCAAAAACAAAATCAATAATTTGATAATAAACTTTATGAGTAGTTTCGTAATTGGAATTATATCCATTTTATTTACTAAAATTAATATTGGAAATAATTATGATAAGATAATAATAGGTGATATTATGCTTTTGATCCCCGGGTTATCTATGTTTATATCAATTGATGATATATTTAAAGGAGATACACTATCAGGACTTGGAAGATTTACTGAAGGCATATTTTTAGCACTTACCATTGCGGCAGGTGTTGGATTATCTCTTCTTATTGGAGGTACGTTATGATTAAATTATTATGGGCGATGCTAGGTACACTAGGGTTTGGTATTATATTTAACGTTAATAAAGATAAATTATTTCTCGTTATGATAGGTGGATTCTTAAATTATTTAGCTTACTATATTACTTTTAAACTTACCAATAATATATTTTTATCATCAGCATTGTGTGCTGTTACAACTTCTTTATATTCGGAACTTTTAGCTTTGTTTTTAAAATGTCCAACAACCATTTTTATACTAACAGGATTAATTCCATCAGTTCCAGGAAGTAGTTTGTTTTATATGATGCAAAACCTTGTATTAAATAATAGTAAAGAAGCTCTTAATCAAGGAATAATAACGATAGAGGTAATACTTGGAATAGTTTCTGGTATGTTATTTGCATCTGTTATCATGGCAATTATTAACGCAAATAAAAAGAGGAGAAATTACATACATTAATTTGTATGTTTTCTTTTTTTGATTCTAATTAACGTAATATGTTATAATATTTTTATAGAAAGGAAAATATTTATGAAAAAGATATTTATAGCATTATTAACACTTATAATCACGGCTTTAATATGTTTATTATCAGTTAGTTTTTGTATTAAAGATATAATAGTTGATACTTTATCTAAAGAAGTTGTTTCTTTAGAAATAAAAGAAAAGGTTACAAGTGAAATAAAAAAGGAATATACTGATATAGATTATGATACATTAAGCAAGGTAGGAGACTCCATCCAAACTAGTAGTGAGGTATATAATATAACAGATAAGTATTTTGATAACATAATAGAATCTGTTATTAAAGGTGATGATGTAGACGTTCCTAAAACAAAAGAGGAAATATTAAACTTAATAAATGAAAATGAGGGTATACTAACAAGAAATGGTATAGAAGTTTCAGATTCTAAAAAAGAGGAAATTGCAAGTGAGTTATCTGATGGTGGAAAATTAGATAAGATATATAAAAACGTTAGAAATAGTGTTAAGAAAAACTTAAGTACTAAGGAAATAGAACTAGTTAAAATGTATGATAGGATGACTAAACCTTTATTTAGATGGATTATCATAAGTATTATCTTAATTGCAACCATCTTAATTGCGGTTTTAAAGAAAACTTATTATAGATGGACTCTTAACCTTGGCGTAAGCTTCCTATTATCAGGTATAGTTTTAGCTCTTTTAACCCCTTTAATAACAGATGATTTATCTTATCGTATAACTGAAAAAGTAATAGGAAAAGCATCTAATATAAACGTAAATGCTTTAACTAATATAGGATACGGATTTTTAGCTATATGTGCTTTATTAATAATAATCTATGTTGTTGGAAATAAATTAACGGGGTATAAGGAAAGAAAAGAAAATTATTAAACTAAAAAGATGCTACAGACTAGTTATAGCATCTTTTATTTTTTTAAATACGTTACCTAATTTATCATGGATTACTATATCTGCTTTATAATCACTTTTTGTTTCTTCTTTATTAATTAAGATGATATGTTTTCCATTAAAATAATTAATTAAAGAAGCTGCTGGGTATACCAAAAGACTGGTCCCTCCAATTATCAACGTGTCAGCCGATTTTATCTCATTTATAGCCTTATCTAATGTTTCATAATCGAGTGGTTCTTCATACAAAACAACATCAGGTTTGATTATACCACCACAACTGCATAATGGAATTTCTTTGCTTTCTAAAACGTATTTTAAATCATATTTTTTATGGCACTTTGTGCATGTATTTGAGTAAACTGTCCCGTGAAGATTTAAAACGTTTTTGGAGTGTGCCATCTCATGCAAACCATCTATATTTTGAGTTATTATAGAAGATAGTAATCCCTTTTCTTCCATAAGCGCAAGTGTTTTATGAACTACGTTTGGCTTATATCCTGTTGGGTTTAGTTTTTCTCTATAAAACTTGTAGAAATATTTTGGATTAGTATAAAAGAAATGATTGGATAAGATTTCTTCTGGAGGAAATGCATATTGTTCACTATATAATCCATCCTTACTTCGAAAGTCCTTAATTCCACTTTCTGTTGATACTCCGGCACCACCAAAAAATACCGTTTTTTTAGATTCTTTAATTATCTTTATTATTTTTTCTATATCATTCATAATTATCACTACCTAATTTTATTATATAATTTAATAAATTATAAGTAAAGCGTTTAGATATAAGACAAACACCAGGAATTGTTGGTATAAATGAAATGCGTTTAATTTTAACAAAAAAACGAAAGTAATTGACTTAAATATTTAAATATGTTAATTTAAATTCAGTAAATGAAGAAAGGTGTGTGATTAATATGAAAATAAGATTTACTAACAAATTTATAATATGCAGGGTTAATCACGCAGTATTTATGTAACTTTTTTATAAATATGAGTGTTTGTTTAATCTTGCTTAGAAAAAGAAAGCAAGATTTTTTCTTGCCTAAAAAAGGAAGGTGATTTTAATGACGGAAAATAAAGATAAGAAAAAAAGTATAAAAGAATTTAAAAATATATATAAACTTATAAAAGAAGATAAAGGAAAGCTGATATTTGCATTTATTTGTGTATTTTTAAGTTCTATGCTTTCAATAACAAACGGATGGTTGCAAGGCAAGGTAACGGAAGAAATAGTAGCTAAAAACTTAAAAGCATCACTTATTTTCTTGCTTATATATTTTATTATAGACATATTATTTAATAACTTATTAAGTAATATAGGTGTTATGATTTCAAGCAAGATAGAAGCTAAACTCTCTAAAAAGTTAAGTATCATGGTTTACAAAAAATCTCTTAACTTGCCAGCTTATGCTTTTGAGGAAAAAACAAGTGGTGAGTTAATAAATCGTATAACATCTGATACAGAAACTTTATCAAATACGTTTAATAGTATTATTCAAACTCTTATAAATGCATTTGGGTGTTTACTTATATTGATTTATATATTCTTTAATTCAGTTGTTGTTGGAATGGAAATAGTTATATTTTTAATAGTTATTTTTGCAATAACAAAAATATTTAATCCTAAGATTAAAAAAATAAATCAAGAATTAAAGGCTAAAAAAGATGATAATTTTACATCTTGTAAATACTGCACTTTCTGCAGACCGAATGTCATAGATATCTATAATTTTTCCCTAATGTATATTTTAGTATAAATATAAATTGCTAAATATGGTATATCATAAAGTTTGTTATAATTATGCAAATTTTAATTGATTTATTTAAATATTGAAAAAAAAATGGTATAATGTTACCAAATTGATGGTGATTTATATGTTAAAAAAAATTGAATATGTAAAAAATAATTTACTTAATTTAACGATTGAAGACATTTTTTGGTGCCCTATATGTCATTGTAGTATCAGAATTTGCGAAAATTCATTAGTTTGTAGTAGAAATCATTGCTATGACATTTCAAAAAAAGGATATTTGACATTGTTAAGAAAAAACAAATTAAGAATCGACAATATATATGATGCAAATCTATTTAGAAATAGAATTAAATTTATAAGTGATGGATTTTATATTGAACTTCATGAACTAATATCAAAAATAATTAAAGAAAAAGGAAAATCACAAGTAATAGTTGATATGGGATGTGGTGATGGAACCCACGATAATATAATTTTAACTTTAACAAATGACAATAAATCGTTCATAATAGGAACTGATATATCAAAGGTTGGTATTGAATGTGCGACTGATTACGTAAATAATAACTTCATTCCTTTAGTGGCAGATTTAAATTATATGCCATTAAAAGATAATTGTACTGACGTCATATTGAATATCTTATCTCCATCTAATGAAAAGGAAATGAAAAGAATATTAAAAAAAGATGGAATTATAATTAAGGTCACTCCTAAAAAGGAATATTTACATGAATTAAGACAACTTTTGAATATCAAAGAATATGAAAATGAATTAAAAATTGAGAAAAATATAGATAAAAATTATATCATTTTGAAAAAATATATAATAAATCAAAAGAAGAAATTGGATAAAAAATCAATGGTAAATTTGATTAATATGACTCCATTGACAAAGAATTATGCTTGCGATGTGAGTATTAATGAAATTACAATCGCTTTAAATGTATATGTTATGAAGGCAAGGGATAAAAGTGAATAATTATGATGAAATAAAAAAATTATATGATAATAACATCATTTATAGTAACGAGTTTACTAATTATGATGATGACTTTTCATTTTGGGCTTATTGGATAAATAAGATTAAACCCAAAAATGTTTTGGAAATTGGTATTGGCAATGGAAGATTAATAAAATTACTTGCAAATTCAGTTTTATCTTATGATGGGCTGGATGTTTCAAAAAATATTATTGATGACTTTCTTTCTAAAAATAGTTGGTATAAAGGAAATCTATTTAATCAAGATATGAAGAATATAAAAATTAATAAAACATATGATTTGATCATATTACCATTTAATACCTTTTGTTATTTATATACATTGGATGATCTAAAACATTTTTTTTCAGGAATAAAAAAAATTAGTAATAATAATAGCATAATCGTAATTGATCTTATTAATCCTAATATAAATGATATAATTGATCAAACAAAATATAAATTATGCAGCCGATTTTCTATTAATAACAAAATGTGTAAACTATATGAAAAACATAATTATGATTACAGTACACAAATAATTAATTATAGAAAAAAGTATGTATTTTCAAATGGTAGAATAGTGAAATTAAACTTACCAGTACGCGTATTTTTTCATCAGGAATTATTAAATTTATTAAATTCATTTGGATATGAAATAGTTAATATGTTAGGAGATTATAATAATGAAAATTATAGTTTCAATAGCAGAAAACAAATAGCTTTTATAAGAAGGAGTGAAGAAAAATGAAATTATCAAATTACACGCATTGGATTGAAATTATGAACGGAGAATATGCTCTATTCAATAGTATTTTAATGCAAATAATTTTTGTTGATGAAAAAAAATTAGAGAGAATAAAAAAATTCAATATAAATAATGAAGAAAAACAACAATTGCTTGAGTTAGGAATATATGTAAAAAATGATTCAATACTTAATGATGTGTATGATGACTTATCAAATGCTATTAAAAAGCAATCTAAACAACTAAGTATAATGTATTTAAATATTTCTACATATTGTAATTTGGCATGTAAATATTGTTTTATAGAAAACAATCCTATAACTAATAATTGTTTTCAGAAAATGGATTTTACAACCGCAAAAATAGCTGTTGATAAATTTGTGGGTGAGATTAATAGAAATAATATTGATGAAGCGCAAATTATTATATATGGTGGAGAACCCTTAACAAATTTTGAATTGTTACAAAAAATAATACAATATATAAGAAAAATAAAATATGATTTAGCAGTAACCATTATAACAAATGGAACATTACTTCGAGAAAAGGAAGCGTTATTTTTAAAACAAAATAAAATCGGAATCGGTATTTCATTGGATGGTCCCAAAAAAATTAATGATAAAAATAGAGTTTTTAGGGGTAGTAATGATAGCGTTTATGATAGCGCTATTAAAGGAATAAAAATATTAAATAAATATAATTGTAATTATTGTGTTTCTGCAACAGTGACAAATGATGTTTTAAATAATCAGGAAAAAGTATTTTCATGGATTAAAGGTTTAAAAATTAAAAATATATTTTGGAATTTATATCATTATTCTTCTTATGTTGATGAGAAAGAATGGGAAAAATTTTATAAGAAAATGTCAAATTTTATTTTGAATATGTATACAAGACTAGATACAATTGGTGTGGATGAAGAAAGGGTAAAAGAACAATTAAAATTATTTTTAGACAAAAAATTTAAATTTCATAATTGTGGAGCAGTAGGATTAAATCAAATAACAGTGCAACCAAATGGAAATGTTTGCATATGTCAGGGAGATTCAAGATCTTCCGACACGATAGTCGGAAATATAATAACTGATGATATTTCTACTATATTAAGTAATTCAAAAAACAATAAATGGCTAGAAATGTACACAATTGATAGATCCGAATGTAAAAAATGTCCGGCAATTTCTGTTTGTGGTGGTGGCTGTCCTTTACAATCTGAAGCATTATTTGGCGATAGAAAAGAATTGGATAAAGCTACATGTATTTATTATAAAGAGAGCCTGAGATGGTTATTGTTACAATATTATTTAGCGGCAGAGGAAGTGGAAAAAGATAAACTTTCTGAAAAAACTGTTTGAGTATAAGATTCTGATGAAAATCAGACTTTTATATAAATTTTAAAGGAGGTGAAAAGAATGAAGTTTCCAAATTATAAAAAGATAGCGGAAAAGTTAAAGAAAAAAGATGCAATTATGGCAAATCAATGTACATGCAGTAATTGTAATTGTAGATCTGCAAATAATATGATAAATTTAGCTAAATTGTATAAAGAAAAATTATCTAAAGCTTAATATAAATTTAAATAATAATTAGCTAAAAAGATGATTAGATTTCTATATCGTAATCATCTTTTTTATTGTTTGAATTGTGCTTTTATTTATCATTAAGTTCTTAAATTGTATTTAGAATAATAAATATGATACTAAGTTAGGTGAAGGTGGTGTTAACTTATCAGGTGGTCAAAAACAAAGACTTTCAATTGCAAGAGCGCTTGCTAAGGAAAGTAAAGTAATCTTATTTGATGAAGCGACAAGTGCACTAGATAATGAATCACAAGGCTACATAAAGAAAGTTATAGATTCTTTAGTAAAAGATCATACGATAATAATAATTGCACACAGACTATCAACGATAATTGATTCAGATATTATATACGTTGTTGATGATGGAAGGGTAAGTTGCTTTGGAACGCATGAAAGTCTTTTAAAAACAAGCAAAATATATAAGAGTTTATATGAAAGCGAAGATAAAAATTAATCTTCGTTTTTTTGTATATTTACGCTTTATTTTACATAAAATAAAATGTATAAATATTTTTAGCACTCACTATTGACAAGTGCTAAAAATAGTGGTATAACATAATTAGAAAGGAAGATGAGATATATGAGTTTAATCCCAAGAAATTATTTCGGTGATATTTTTGAAGACTTTATGCCAAGTACAAAGGAAGATAATATGAAGTGCGATATCTATGAAAAGGATGGTGCTTACAATATTGAAATGGACGTTCCAGGTTTTAATAAGGATGAAATAAAAATCGAAGCTAAGAAGGATTATTTAACTATAACTGCTGAGAAATCTGATGAAGTAAATGATGAAGATAAGGATAAAAATTACATTCATCGTGAAAGAAGTTATGGTAAGTATCAAAGATCTTTCTACTTACACGACTTAGATTCTGATAAAGTTGATGCAGAATTTACTAACGGAGTACTAAAAATTACCGTTCCTAAAAAAGACGAAGCAACTGAAAAAAAATACATCGAAATTAAATAATAACATGAAGGTGCTAGAGGTAGCATCTTTTTTTGTTGTAATTTGATAAAAACTATGCTAGAATATGTAGCTGGTGTAGTATTAAGTAGTAAAAATAAAAAATATTTTAGATGAAGTTATATATGGAGATATGGGGGAATTATGGCAAAAAAAGAAAAAATAAAAGAAGAGCAGGAAAAGCTAAAGAAAAGAAGGCAGTATAATATAGATCACAATTTACCTTCTGAAGAATTAGAAAACATAAGAAAGAATTTGTGGTTACACAATATTTTGTATAAAGTAATGAGTCTTTTTAACTCCATAAGTGGATATGAAAAGGATTTTGAAAGACATAAATTTGATTTTGGTGATAGACCAATTATTTTTGCTTTTAATCATGTTAGAATGCAAGATATAGCAATTATAATGGAAGCTATTAAAAATCATATGGTGTTGTTATCTGGTGACTTTGAAAATGTTCATCCTGATATTTCGGGTAAATTACTTGAAAAAAATGGTACAGTTTATTTAGACATGAAAGATCCATATGATGATTGTGCGTTAAAAAATCAAAAAAAATATTTAGAAGAACTAGAAAGTTATTTAGAAGATGATTTAAGCGGAGTATTAAAAGAAGAATATGATAGAGCAAAAAAAGAATATGAAGCTGATTTAAAATCAATTATAAATGATAGAAAAAATAGCAAGGTGGTTATACATGATATATTACATGCGCATTATAATTTATTATGGTTTTATGAGGCCTCTTGGAATTCATCTGAAAATAAACCATATTATGATGGATATTTTCATATGGTAAAAGCTGCTGTAGAAGATAATGCAATAGTAATTCCTGGAGCATTTGATATGACAGATATACCTGGTAAGAAAAAAAGAAGAGTAACAATAAGATTAGAAGAACCAATTGATTTTTGTAAAATGTATGATATTAACACGCTTACTAAAGAAGATAAAATAGAAGGCTTAGATTTAATAAAAGGAAGAATAGGAAAACTATTATTTGATATATGGGATAAATATTCCAAGGTTTCAAGAAAAGAATTAGAAGAAAAATATGGAAAAACACTAACTGCTGAAGATTATTTTGTGCCTGATTATAAAAGAAAAAGCCCACTTATAAAATGTTTTGAAGAATATATGAACAAGGTATTAAGTGAGTGGAAATTTAGTTTGGAAGATATAGAAGAAAAACATTTTGTTGATAAAAACATAGTAGAACAAAGCAAGGCTTTCGAACACCTTGATAACTTAAATTTAAATAAAAATAATGCATTTTTATTATCAAAGAGAAATCATCATTAATTTGATGGTTTTTTATTTGCAAAGAGGCTTATTTTCATGTTATACTCTAGTTATAAAATAGGAGGCTTTTATGAATAACTTATATTTTCCAATATGTGCAGTACTTATAAACATTTTAATTGTAGTAGTATTTTTTAGTAAAAAAAGAATTCATAGTGATGAAACAAGAGCATATTCTAACCTTATAATAATTGCGCTGTTAGAGTCCTCTTTAGCGTGCCTTTTAGTGGTATTAATGAACCTATATGGAATTCCTAAGTATATCTATAACATCCACAGAATAGATTATATTTTAATATTGTTTTGGGTATGGGCGTTATTTAACTATGTGCTTATAGTTTCTGTTTATAATAATAAAAAGTTAAGAGGGGTAATTCAAAAGTCTACTTTTATAGTAAATATTTTAGTTTCAATTTGCTTTTTCTTTTTAAACGTTAATGTTATAAACAAAGATGGAATAATTGATACTAATGGTGGTGCGATGAACTTACTTGTAAGCATGTTAGGAATTTACGTGATATTAATCTTACTTCTAGTATTTAAATCATTAATTAAAAATATTAAAAGTTCTAATAACAAAAAATTTATACCATTATTTTTTCTAGCATTATTAGGAATATTGTCTCTTGTAATTAGAAGGTTTGCACCGGAAATATTATTAATCTCACTAGTTGCAGCATACGCTGATTTAATAATGTTTTTTACAATAGAAAATCCCGATGTAAAAATGATATATGAGCTTAACAGAAATAAAAAATTATTAGAAAGCATGAGTGAAGAAAAATCTAACTTTTTATTTAGTATGACGCAAGATACTAAAAAGCCTATTGATAATATTTTGGAAGTAAGCAAAATACTTTTAGATGATAAAAATAAGGAAGATATGAAAACAGGTATTAAAGTTATAGAAAATAATGCTAGAGGTCTTAAAAACATCATTAATAACGTATTAGATATTTCAAATATATCATCTAGTAAGTTAGCAGTTTCAACTGAAACTTATAATGCTATTTCACTTTTAAATGAATGTATAAAGAAAATAGAAAAAGATGTTAATAAGAACGTTACAATAGAAACAGAAATAAGTAAGAACATACCAGATGAGTTATATGGTGATAGCGTTAAGCTAAAACAAGTAATAATGAGTATTTTAATTAATGCTTCTAAGTATACTAAAGAAGGTTACATAAAGGTAAGTGCTAATGAAATAGTTAAGTATGATGTATGTCGTTTAATTATTGAGATAGAAGATACCGGATGCGGAATGAGCGTTGATAAATTAAATGAACTTTTAAAAACTAATACTGATTTAGAAGATACTGACCTTTTAAAACTTAATAGTTTGGATGTAGATTTAAAACTTGCTTTTAAAATAATTAGAAAATTAGGTGGTTTTATAAATATTAGAAGTGAAAAAGAAAAGGGAAGTACGTTTACTATAATTTTAGACCAAAAAATAAAAGTTAGTAAAGATTATTATAGCGAGTATATCTTTAATAAGAAAAAGGTAATGGTTGTAAGTGATAAATTACAAACTTTAAAAGATATAAATACTTTAGCTAGCAAGTATGACATAGAACTTTTAACTACAATGCATAGTAGTGATATTATAGAAAGAGTAAAAGATGGTGAGAGCTTTGACTTAATTCTTTTAGAAGATGATATGAAGCCTATAAGCGGTTTTGGTACGCTTGGAAAACTTCAAGAAGCAAAAGAAGAATTTAATGTTCCAACCGTTATAATGCTAAACAAGAACAAAGAATCAATAAAGGATCATTATGTTGAGGATGGATTTAGTAATTATATAAGAAAACAAAATTTAGAAGAAGATTTCGATAAAGTAATAAAAAAATATATATAAATAAGATACTTTTAGTATCTTATTTTTTCTTTTGTTATGATATAATCATTATAGAATAGGAAAAGAGGTTAGGTTATGACAGAACTAGAAAGATTAGATGGCTATTTTAGAGCGGCTAATTATATATCGGCTTGTCAACTTTATTTGCTTGATAATCCACTTTTAAAAAGACCACTTAAAGCATCAGACATTAAAAAGAAAATAGTAGGTCACTGGGGAACTGTTCCAGGACAAAACTTTATTTATACTCATCTAGACAGGGTAATTAATAAATATGATTTAGATATGATTTATATATCAGGCCCAGGTCATGGTGGTAACTTTATGATTGCTAATACCTACTTAGAAGGTAGTTATACCGAAAAGTATCCTAATATTACTCAGGATGAAGCAGGTTTGCAAAAATTATTTAAACAATTTTCATTTCCAGGTGGTGTTCCAAGTCATGTTGCACCAGAAACTCCAGGTTCAATTCATGAAGGAGGAGAATTGGGTTACTCACTTAGTCATGCTTTTGGAGCAGTTTTTGATAATCCAAATTTAATTGCAGCGTGCGTAGTAGGAGATGGAGAAGCAGAAACAGGGCCACTTGCAACAAGTTGGCACGGAATAAAATTTTTAAATAAGAAGACTGATGGTGCAGTACTTCCTATACTTCATTTAAATGGTTATAAAATAAGTAATCCAACTATTTTCTCTAGAATGAGCAACGAAGAACTTGCTAGTTTCTTTTATGGATGTGGATATAAAGCTTATTTAGTGGAAGGCTCTGACGAACTTTTAATGCATAAAAAAATGGCATCAACAATGGATGCAGTAATTAATGATATTAAAGAAATTAAGAAATCAAATGATGATGAAAAGCCAAGGTGGCCAATGATTATTTTAAGAACTCCTAAAGGTTGGACGGGTCCAAAAAAAGTTGATGGTAAAAATATAGAAGGCTCTTTTAGAGCACATCAAGTTCCTGTTTCTATGGACAAAAAAGAGCATATTAAAATACTTGAAGATTGGCTTAGAAGTTATAAACCAGAAGAATTGTTTGATTCTAATGGAAAATTAAAAAAAGAATATGAAAGTGTTTGTCCAAAAGGTGATAAACGCATGGGTTCAAGTTTATATACTAATGGAGGTTACTTAAGAAAAGATTTAATTATGCCTGACTTTAGAAATTATAAAGTTGATGTTCCTTATCCAGGTAGTGTTAAAAACCAAGATATGCTTGTATTAAGTTCATTTATAAAAGATATATTTTCTCTTAATGATGAAAACAAAAACTTTAGAATTTTTGGACCAGATGAAACCATGTCAAACAGGTTATATGATGTTTTTGATGTAACTAATAGAGATTGGCAATTAGACATAAAAGAAAATGATGAATATTTATCTAAAGATGGTAGGGTAATGGATTCAATGCTTTCAGAACATATGTGTGAGGGAATGCTAGAAGGTTACCTTTTAACTGGTAGACACGGATTTTTTGCTAGCTACGAAGCGTTTATAAGAATTGTTGATTCAATGGCAGCACAACATGCTAAATGGCTTAAAGTATGTAATGAAATTTCTTGGAGAAGACCTATTTCATCACTTAACTTTTTGTTAGCATCAAACGTATGGCAACAAGATCATAATGGTTTTACTCACCAAGATCCAGGCTTTATGGATCATATTGCAAATAAAAAGGTAGATGTTATTAGAATATATTTACCACCAGATGCTAACTGTTTGTTATCTTGTATGGACCACTGCTTAAAAAGTAAGAATTACGTAAACGTTGTAATAGCATCAAAACATCCATCTTATCAGTGGCTTAATATGGATGATGCCGTAAGACATTGTACTAATGGTATTGGTATATGGAATTTTGTTAGCAACGATGCTAATCCAGATTTAATAATGGCTTGTGCAGGTGATACGCCAACAGTTGAAGCAATCGCAGCAACAAAGATACTAAAGTCTTATTTGCCAGATTTAAAAATAAGATTTATAAATGTTGTTGACTTAATGAAGTTAGATTCTACAACTAACCATCCACATGCTTTAAATGATATAGCATACGATTATTTATTTACTAAAGATAAACCAATTATTTTTGCATTTCATGGTTACCCTACATTAATTCATGAATTAACTTACTTTAGACATAATCATAATATACATGTTCATGGATATATTGAGGAAGGAACTATTACAACTGCATTTGATATGAGAGTTAAAAATAAGATAGATAGATTTAACCTAGTAATAGATGCCGTAAATAACCTAGATTTAGGTAGTATAGGTGAAAAAATAATTAGTGATATGAATAAAAAGATAGAAGAACATAATAATTATATTAAAGAATATGGAGAAGATTTAGAGGAAATAAGAAATTGGAGGTTTTAACACAAATGTTAAAATAAATTGACAAAATTCCACCTTAAATTGCTAGACTTAAATAAGGTTAAATGGTAATCTATTGTCATCAAATTTAAATTTGAAAAAAGGAGAAAGTGTTTTATATGAAATTTTATGAAAAGTTAATTATATTAAGAAAGAAAGCTTTGTTATCTCAAGAAGAACTTGCTGAAAAACTTGATGTTACAAGGCAAACCATTTCAAAATGGGAACTTGGTCAATCAAAACCTGATATTGATAAATTACAAATGATGAGTAAGTTATTTGAAGTTGATGTTAATACACTTACTAATGAAGATATATCTTTAGAAGATAAGGGTGAAACAAAAGAAGATAAAAATAATAAAAAAGAAGATGGTGATAGAAAGTTTATTCTATATATATTAATAATTATTTTTATAGCATCACTAGCATTTTTAACATATAGAGTAGGAACTGATATAAAAGCTAAAAAAGATGAGATAAAAGAAGAATTAAGAAAAGAAAAAGAAAAGGCTGAAAAGAAACAAGAAGAGGAAGAAAAAAAACAACAAGAACTTGAAGATAAAATAAATAAAGAACAAGAAGAATACCATGAAAATTTTAGCAAAGATAGTTTTAATAGTACTTTTGAAATGAATCAAGGGACAAAAAGTGGTATGTTTGCAAAGAGTCAAGTTGATAATATTATAAAGAATAATAAGAAAGATAAAGAACATTTAATTGAGGTTATATTTGATGGAACATCTTATGGAACTGATCCTTCAAATATAAGTAATGTAAAAAATAATCTTCGAGAATTTAATGGATATAAATTTCAAGAATATGAAATATCACTAGATTATGATGATAATGGTTATGTAAATAAAGTAACCATAGAAACTAGATAGCGAGGTGGAATAGCAATGATAATAAATATATGTTTAATAATAGTTATAATAATAACGGGAATTCTACTAATAGATTATAACCGTTTTGTAAGAAAGAATAATAGGGTTAAAGAAAGACAGTCACATATTGATGTTTTACTTAATCAAAGATTTGATTTAATACCAAACATAGTAGAAACAGTAAAGGGCTATGCAAAACACGAATCAAGTACTTTAGAAGAATTAGTTAACTTAAGATCATCGTATAACAATAAAGGATTTAGTATTGAAGAGACAGAAAAAGTAGATAAAAAATTTAATAACATAATGATGCTTGCAGAAAGTTATCCTGATTTAAAGGCTAATACTCAGTTTTTAAGTCTTCAAAATAGTTTAAATGATATAGAAAATAAGCTTAATTATGCTAGAACTAGTTATAATGATGCTGTAACCTCATACAATAATTTAGTTGAATCTGTACCATCTAACGTAGTTGCTAAAATGTTTTCTTTTAAAAGAAAAGAATTATTTAAAATTGATGAAGAAAAAAGAAATAATGTGAAAGTTAATTTCAATGATTAAAGTTAAGTTTATGCTTAACTTTTTTAAGTTCTATTATATAATATTAATAGGAGAATGTTATGGAAAAGATATTTGATTACGTTAATAAATATGGAAATTATGATTTTGATGAAAAAGCACTTGGTGAACTTGATATGCTTATATTTTCTCATCTTTCTTACCTTGACTTATCAAACTTTAAGGATGGATTAATCTATGATATAGGATCAAGTTTAAAAAATTATGACGCATCTAATTTAGGTGATTCGGTAAAGACGGCCTATAAGTTATTATCCTTAATATATGATAAAAAAAGATATAAAAACATAACCATGTTTAACTATAAATACATATTAACAGATGATGTTCAAGTTGGCATATTATCTTTAAGACTTTTAAATAATGATATTATAATAAGTTTTGAAGGAACTGATAACACATTTATAGGTTGGAAGGAAGACTTTGCACTATCTTATGAATATCCAACTAAGTCACATCTAATTGCAAGCAAATACGTAAGTGATACATTAAATAAAAATAATTGTAACATTTATTTATGTGGACATTCTAAAGGCGGGAATTTAGCATTGGTATCAGCACTTAGACTTCTTCCGTCTAAAAAGAGTAAGGTAAAGAAAATATACTCATTTGATGGGCCAGGGATTCCAGATGACATATTTAAATCCATGGATTACAATATGATTAAAGATAGACTTATTAACATAATACCTAATTATAGCATAGTTGGAGTCTTACTTTATCAGGAAAACTTAAATGTAATAAAAAGTGATGCAATAGGAATTATGCAACATGAAATATCAAGTTGGAAAGTAGAAGATGACCACTTACTAAGATGTGAAGAATCTAGTTTGAGCAAGGAACTTGATGTTTCAATAAAAGTTTGGCTTACAAAAACAACTCGTGAAGAGCGAAGACAAATAATTGATGAAGTTTTTGATATCTTTGTTAAGTCTGGTATAAAAACAACTGATGATATAAAGGAAAACAAGATAAAATCTGTAAACATGCTTTTAAAAAATTTAAATGGTTTTTCAAAGGAATCAAGAACTTTATTTAATAATTATATGAAGATGTTAATTGGTGAAGTGGGTACGAATATAATAAATGATAAAAAGAAAGTTATTAAAGAGAAAATAAGTGAGTTAAAAGATAAATACGATACTTAATATAAATGATTTAAATGGTAAATACACTTGTAAATAGTGTATTTTTTTTCTATAATATCATTGAGATGAGGTGTTAACTTTGAAAAAAACGGTACTTATAACAGGAGGTTCTAGAGGAATAGGTAAGGAAACAGCTAAAGAATTTGCAAAAAACGGATATAACGTTGTAATAAACTATGTGAGTGACGAAAAGTCTGCACTTTCCTTAAAAGAAGAATTAGAAGAAAAATATGATTCTGATGTTATGCTATGTAAGTGTGATGTATCAAATGAGATAGACATAAAAAAAATGGTAAACGATGTAATTAATTATTATGGAAGGATAGATGTACTTATTAATAATGCTGCTATTGCTTTAGATTGCGTGTTTGAAGATAAAAAGGTAAGTGATTTTAAAAAAGTATTAGAAGTTAATTTAATTGGTCCATTTACTTTATCAAGAGAAGTTGGGAAAAACATGCTTGAACATAAAAGCGGTGTAATTATAAACGTATCTTCTACTAACGCGATTGATACATATTATGAATATGGCTTAGATTATGATGCATCAAAGGCAGCACTTATTTCCCTTACTCATAATCTATCTAAGCATTTTGCGCCTTACGTAAGAGTAAATGCAGTGGCACCTGGTTGGGTTAACACTGATATGAATAAAAACCTAGATGAAGACTACATAAAAGAAGAGGAAAAAAACATTTACTTAAAGAGATTTGCAGAAGCTAAAGAAATAGCTAAAGTTATATACTTTTTAGCAAGTGATGATGCAAGTTATATAACAAACGAAGTAATAAGGGTAGATGGCGGATATAATCACTGGTAAATTATATAAAAATAGGAGTTGATATAATATGTATAATGAATTTGGTATAAGTGATAAAGCAAAAAACTTGGTATTAAAAGCAGAAAAAAGCCTAACTGAAGAATTTAAAAAAATAGATGATATGTGTGATATAAATAGTTTGAAAGTTTTAAAAGCATTTAGTGATAATAAGATATCAGAAGTACATTTTGGAAGTACAACAGGGTATGGTTATGATGATATAGGTCGTGATGCAATAGAACGTGTTTTTTCGTCCGTATTAGAATCAGAAGATGCCATTGTTAGAAGTCAGTTTATCTCTGGGTCACATGCACTATGTGTTTGTTTATTCGCGTTTTTAAGGCCTGGGGACTTAATGCTAAGTATAACAGGTACTCCATATGACACTCTTCATGAGGTAATAGGAATAAAAGAAAATAAAAGTTCTTTAAAATCATTTGGCATTAAATATGATGAAATAGATTTATTAGATAATGACTTTGATTATGAAAAAATAGAAAATTATATCAAGAATAATAAAGTAAAATTAATAGAAATTCAAAGAAGTAAGGGCTATTCTACTAGAAAAAGTATTGTTATAGAAAAACTTGAAAAAGTAATTAAATTAATAAAAAAAATAGATGATAACATAATAATAATGGTTGATAATTGTTATTGTGAGTTTGTTGGTGATAAAACGCCAACAAAAGTTGGAGCGGACATAATAGTTGGTTCGTTAATTAAAAACTTAGGTGGCGGAATAGCTCCTAATGGAGCTTACGTAGCAGGGAAAAGGGAACTTATTGATTTGGTAGGCGAAAGACTAACACTTCCTGGTGAGGGAAGAGAAGTTGGCCCAACTCTTGGAATAAATAAACAAATATTACAAGGTATTTTTATGTCTCCTTCTGTTGTTGCATCAGCTCTTAAAACGGCTGTTTTAACAAGTAAAGTACTAGAAAATTTAGGATATAATGTGGAACCTAAATACAATGAAGAAAGAGCAGACATTGTTCAAAATATAGTATTTAATAACGAAGAAGACTTAGTTAAATATTGCACTGGCATTCAAAGTGCGTCTCCAATTGATTCATTTTCAAAACCATTACCTTGGGATATGCCGGGATACGATGATAAAGTAGTTATGGCAGCGGGTGCTTTTACGCAAGGATCTTCAATAGAACTTTCTTGTGATGGACCTATAAGACCTCCTTTTATAGCATATCAACAAGGAAGTCTTACTTATCCATATGGTAAATTAGCAGTAATGCGTGCGGTTACAGAATTATTAGATAAAAAGTAATTTATTTTACGCTTTTATTTATAGTTTCAAAAACACGTGTTATAATAAATTGTAAGGAGTAAGAAATGAAAAATAAAAATAATATTATAAAAAACAAGGGATTAATCTTAATAATTATTTTTTCTTTTTCTTTGATATTTTCACTTGTATACGTAAACTTTTACGCAAGTAATATTTATGTTAAAGACTTTAAAAGTACCGAGAAAATAGAAGTGTTTAAAAAATATAAAAACAGTAAGATAACCGCTTGTTATGGAACTAGAATAAGATGCAAGAAAATTACTTACAAAATAAAGGGAAGCGTTAATACTAAAAGAATTGGTACTTATAACGTAACTTATAAGATAGATTATAAAGATAAGCACGTATCTAAAATTAAAAAAGTTACCGTAGTTGATACTAAAAAGCCAGAATTAGTAATTGAAGGTTCCTTTTTAAACGTTTGTCCAAACGGAAAAACAAGTGATGTTAAGATAAGTGCAACTGATAATTATGATGGTGACATAACAAAAAATGTAAAATATAAAATAGAAAAAAATAAAATTAAATATAGAGTATCAGATTCATCTGGTAATATGGCAAGAAAAGAGTTTGATGTTAATATTATGGATAATGAAAAACCTAGTTTAATTTTAAATGACGAATCTATTATATATTTAAGTGTGGGTGCAAAATACGTAGAACCAGGCTATGTTGCAATTGATAATTGTGATGGAAACATAACGGATCAAGTTTTAGTAAGTGGTGCAGTTGATACTAAAAAGCCTGGAACTTATGTTTTGACATATAGCGTAAAAGATGAAGAAGGAAATTTAAGTGAAGCAAAAAGAACCGTAAAAATTTTCCCTAAAAATAACTATAAACCAGGAGTTAATACCGCTAAAACAATTTATTTAACGTTTGATGATGGACCTGGAGCACATACGGCAAGACTACTTGACATACTTAAAAATTATAATGTTAAGGCAACCTTTTTCGTAACGGGATATAATAATAATTACAATGATTTATTAAAAAGGGAAAAAGAAGAAGGTCACACGATTGGTCTTCATAGTTATTCACATAATTATAGTCTTATTTATACATCAATTGATGCTTATATGGAAGATTTATTAAGTATACAAAATAAAGTTAAGGAATATACTGGCGAGGAATCAAAAATAATAAGATTTCCAGGAGGTAGTTCTAATACGATAAGTAGAAAATATAGGACCCATATAATGAGTGATTTAACAAGTAAGGTAGAATCCCTTGGATTTAGATACTTTGATTGGACAATTGTATCAGGTGATGCTGGAGATACTAAGGATTCAAATAAGATAGTGTCAAACGTAACTGGTGGAATTACGGAAGATGGGGTAAACGTTGTTTTAATGCACGACATAAAACCTTATACGGTAGATGCTATTGAAAGAATAATTACGTTTGGCCTTTCTAATGGATATACGTTTGCACCTCTTACGATGGATAGTCCAGTTGTGCATCAAAAGGTTAATAACTAAGAGAATTTATTTTATTCTCTTTTTTTGTGGTTTAATAATTATTCATAAAATGATTAATTGCATTAAATATTAGTGAAACAAGGGGGAAAATTTATGCAAAAAAAAGGAATTGACATAAGTCACCATCAAGGAGACATCGACTTTGACAAATTAAAAGGAAACATAGATTTTGCAATGGTAAGAACAAGTTATGGTTCATTTTATGAGGATAAAAAATATAAAAGAAACATAAAAGAGTTAGAAAGAGTAAAAATTCCGTACGGATTATATCACTTTTCTTATGCAACAAATGTAGAGTCTGCAAAAAAGGAGGCTACAGGCTTTATAAACATAATAAAAAAATATAATCCTTTATATCCGGTTGTAATTGATATAGAAAGCTCAAGTAGAACATCTAACGTTAGGAATGATACCTTAGTTGATATAACATCTACCATATGCTCTATGATAGAAAGTGCCGGATATTACGTAATGATATATGCTAATAAAGATTATTTTACTGGTAAATTAAATAGTTCAAAATTAGATAGATATGATAAGTGGCTTGCTGAGTGGAATAGTAAACCTACGTATAATAAAAACTTTGGCATCTGGCAGTATTCATCTAAGGGAAGCATGCCTGGAATAGTAGGAAATGTTGATTTAAACATTGCTTATAAAGACTATCCTAGTATAATTAACAACAAAAAGTCAGATACATCATCTAGTTATAGAAATGAAAATAGTCGTCATATTATAAATTACGTGGTTAAAAAAGGAGATACGCTAAGTGCTATTGCAAGTAAATATAACACTAGTTATAAATCTTTAGCAGAGTATAACAACATTAAAAATCCTAATAAAATTTATCCTGGACAAATAATAAAAATACCAAATAAAGAGGCTTCTGCTCCAACAACTTACATTGTAAAAAAAGGGGATACGCTAAGTGCTATTGCAAGTAAATATAATACTACTTGGCAAAGGTTATATGAAAAAAATAAAAACGTAATTGGTAAAAATCCTAATAAAATATATCCAGGAATGGTATTAAAAATATAAGTTTGGTTAACACTATTTAGTGTTAACTTTTTTGTTTTATATTGACTTTAATGAAAAATAAATGTATTCTATATTTAGATAATAAAGGAGAGGAGATTATAATGAAAAAGCAAAGTATAGCAATCATTGGTGTTATAGCATTCGTTTTAGCAGTTGCAGTTGGTTATGCACTTTTTAGTGAAACTTTAACTGTTACTGGTACTGCAACAGCAACTGGTGATTTTGATGTTGAATTTACTAAGGTGGGAACAATTACTAAGGTAGGTTATACAGGTGCTGGTGATAGTGAAATAGCAGCAATTTCAACTGATAAAAACACTTTAACTGTTACAGTAAACAAGTTAGACTATCCAGGTGCATATGTTGAAATACCTGTTACTATAACTAATAAAGGTTCAGTATCAGCTAAGTTAAAGAACATTAAAGAAACTGGTCTAACAGCAGATAATAGAGCTATAAAGGTTACATATACTGGTGTTGCAGCAAGTGATACCCCAATTGCTACAAATGGTACTCAAGAGATGATTATCAAAGTAGAATGGGATAAAACAGTAAATACTGGTTCATCAGACGTAACTTTCCAAATTCAATTGGAATACGAACAAGCACAATAAAAATAGGATTTATCCTGTTTTTTTGTTTACACTTTTTTTATTAATTATAATAATTTTTTCTTTATTTATTTACTATGAAAATAATAAATGTTATTATGTTATTGTTATAAAAATAGAAGGGAATATATTTATGAAAAAACAAAACATTATAGTGGTTGGAATTATAGCATTTGTTTTAGCAGTTGCAGTTGGTTACGCACTTTTTAGTGAAACTTTAACAATTAGTGGTACAGCAACAGCAGAAGGTACTTTTGATGTTGAATTTACTTCGGTTGGAACTCCTACTTGTATTGGTTTTACAGGAACTTGTGACGCAGCTTCATTAACCAGTATTTCATCTGATAAGAACACGTTAAACGTAACCGTTAACAAATTAGAATTTCCGGGAGCTTATGTTGAATTTCCGGTTACGGTAACTAGTAAGGGCTCTATTCCAGCAGTTTTAGAAAGTATCTCAGAATCTGGATTAACAACGGATGATACGGTTAAAGTTACGTATACTAATCTTACAGAATTAAAAAATAAAAGATTAGAGCAAAACGGTACTCAAACATTTACAATAAAGGTATCATGGGATGAAAACTCTAATAAGTCATCAGAAAACGTACAATTTTCTATAAAGATGAATTACAAACAAATAACGTCATAATAAAACATGGGTAGGTTATAAAACCTACTTTTTGAATTGAAATTTTTATGTATTTATGATAGTATTTATATTATAGGTGAAGATATGAAAAATAAAAAGTTAAAGGTCGGTCAAAAAAAGAATTTTTTAGTTATTCCAATACTTGTTTTTATTATTTTTTTATCTACGGCTTATGCTTTATTTAATGATTCATTAACCATTAATGGAGTTGCATCAACGGTTGAATATTACGAAGGTGAAAAATTGCCTGTATCAGCTGTCGTAAGAGATTCAAGTAATAATAGATATTATACCCAGGATATTACACAAAAGGGTCTTAGTTTTTCTTCGGAATCTTGGCAAGCTGATACGTATTCATTAAATATGAAAAAAGCCTTTGCAACATCAGCTGGCGATTATACAATAAATTATACAATCACGTTTACTAATAATACTGAAACTACGTTTTCATCTGGTGAGGTTGCAACTGAGATAATAAGTAACACTGGTAGTATGTTAAAAGAAGCTTCAACAACAATATCTAAAAGAGAGGTAAAACCTGGTGAAAGTGTTCATGTTACAATGACTTTCCATGTTGATATGACCTGGAGATATTATACTGAAGAAGCTAAAGCAACAATATCATATGATGTTCAAAGAAAAAGAAGGTATATGTATTTTATAGTAAAATACACAACTTAATGTAAAGGTGATAACTTTGAAAAATATATTAATAAATAATAAAAAATTAAAGATAATAAGTGCTATAGTGGCAATATTTATCTGTTTAGTAAGTGTTGGTTACGCATTCTTTAACGATTCTTTAACAATTAATGGAGTTGCATCAACGGTCGATTATTATAGCGGAACGATGCTTCCTACAAATCCTATTATGTTAAAACCAAATGATAACTTATATAGCACTTATGATACTCCAAGAAGTAAACTTTCTTTAAGAGCAGAACACTGGGTTGGTGATACTTTTATAGCGGTATGGAATAAAGGAGTTGGTATTGTATATTCTAAAAAAACAATTACATATACAGTTTCATTTTCTAATCCAACTGAACTTCCTTATACTAACGGACAGGTAAGTACAAGAATAGAAAATAACAAATATGGATATGTTAGAAGTGCGGATGCAACAATATCAAAAACAGAAGTAAAACCTGGCGAAGCAGTAGAAATAAATTTGGCTATTACATCAACTTTTCCGTCTAGATGGGAAGATCAAGATGTAATTGCGACTGTTTCTTATGAACTTCAAGGTGAAACTAGATATTTTTACTTTATAATAAAATATAGAGGCTGGGATAATGAATAATAATTTAAAAGGGGTGATAAAATGAAAAGGAATTTAAAAATAATTATACTTTCTATAATTGTTTTAGCATCAATGACTTTTGAAGTTATTGGTATGTCAACTTCATTTGGCTCTTTTTATTCATATGTAGTAAAACCACTTATTTGGATATTTATTGGAATAATAACTTACTTCTTTTTTAAAGACGATGTTATTCCAAATTTAAAGCATAAAAAGGAAGTTTCATTTTGCGTTATAGTAACTACCCTTATTTATTTTGCTATATATTTTTGTATGGGATATGTTAAAGGTTTTGCACATAATCCATATGATTACACGCTTAAAGGCGTAATAAATAACTTATGGATATTTGTACCAATAGTTATTGTAAAAGAATATGTAAGATACTACATGATTAATAATAGTAGTCAAAAAAGAATTTTACTTAATGCTTTATTAATATCCATTTTATTTACTTTAATTGATTTAAATATTTATAAATTTGGTTCTTACTTTTCTAGCTCTTTAAATGCTTTTGAATTTGTAATTCAAACACTTATACCAAGTTTAATAACCAATTTATACTTAACTTATATTTCATATTATGCAAGTTATAAAGCAGCATTAATTTATACTTTTATACCTCAATTTTTAATGTATGTTTTGCCAATTCTTCCGGATCTTGATTTAGCAACCATATCATTATTAAATTCCATAATACCATTTTTTTCATATATTTATATTAATTATTTAATTAATAAGCTTGATAAAACACTTGATAGAAGAGATAATAAAACCGTTGGAATAAAAGGGTGGATTTTAATGATTTTGTTTATTATATTTATGGTTTTATTTGGACTTGGAGTATTTAACGTTAAACCACTTGTTATTGCAAGTAATAGTATGCTTCCTAAAATAAGAAAAGGAGACATTGTAATAATTAAGGATATAGATGTTAACAAAATTAAAAAAGGCGATGTAATTAGGTATAAAATGGATGGTTATTATGTAGTACATAGAGTTGTTTTAATTAGAACAGATGAAAAAGGAAAAAGAGAATTTGTAACAAAAGGAGATAATAATAATGATGTTGACCTTTTTTCAGTAAAAGAATATCAAGTAGATGGCATTGTTAAATTAGATATACCTTATCTTGGATATCCTACTTTAATATTTAGTAAAATTTTGCATACCGACGTTGATAAAAAGGTAACAATAGATAAAGGAAGAATAAACTGATTGTCAAAAAATGACAAATATTGGTTTATTTTGACGATGTTTTAAGAATATCATTGAACTTTATTTTATTAATTGATATAATTCTTTAATGGGAGCGTAGGATAAAATATGAAAAAACAAAGCTTGTTAATAGTAATTGTTATTTTGATTTTGCTTGGCGTATCAGTTGGGTATTCTGTGGTTAGAATAAGTACTAATGTTAAGGGAAAAACATCTATTGTAAAAGATTTAGACGTCGAATTTGAAAGCATTGGTAAGTTAGAAGAATATGGTAGTTATGACGCTACTGCAGAAATATCTGATGATAAAAGAACGGTTCTAATAAACGTTCCAAAATTATCTTATATGGGAGCTTATGCGGTTGTGCCAATAACGGTTAAAAACGTAGGACAAATACCTGCTAAGTTAGAGTCTATATATGAATATGGAACAAATGATAATGAAGCTATTAAAATAACTTATGATGGTATTGCTGTTACGGATAAAGCTTTAAATCCATTAGAAGAGGAAAAGTTTTTCATTAAAGTATCCTGGGAAAATGAGTTAAAACAAGATTCTAGTGAAATAGAATTTTATATAAGATTTAATTACGTTCAAGAATAAGGAGGTATGAACCATGAAAAAGTTTAAACTAGAAGTTAAAACAGTTAAAAAAATAATAATTTCAACTTTATTAGTTATTGCTTTAGTTGTACAGTTTGCTTTTTTAAGTTACTTATTTAAAGCAATATCTCCAAATAAAGATAAAAATAACGTAATAATGGATTATACATCAAGTGGAAATTTAGATTATAAAGTATATTTAAAACAAAATGATTTTATTGATAATGATCAGATAGAAACAGGGAAAGCTTATATCTTGGATTTAATTGATTATATAAAAATAACATCTTTATATAGTTTCAAATCAACAGTAAAAACAAATGTTGCAGGAACTAATAAATTAGTTACAAAATTAAAAGTATATTATAAAGAATCAACGGATAAAAATAATAACCCAGAAGTTATGACTAAAGAAAAAGTATTAGATGAGAAGGCAATAAGTTTTAATGATAGTAATTATGCTAGCGTATGGTCTTATGACTTATATTTAACTGATTATTTAAATATGATAAAAGATTTTCAAAATCAAGTTAAAATAGCAGTTGATGGATATTTAGAGGTTTCACAGGTAAGTGAATTTTCTGGAACTGTTGGTGGTGCATCTTATAATGATAACTATTCTAATACATTAAAGATTCCTTTATCAAATTCTGTTGTAAAAATTGAAAATATAAACTCAAAACCAAAAACAAAGTCTGTTTATGAAAGTGATTTAATAAAAACTAATAAAACGGTTATGAGTTATATCGTAATAGCAAATATAATTACATTTATTATAATTTGTTTCTTACTTAAAAAGTTATTTACTTTTACTAATAAAACAGAATATGAAAGAGAACTTAATAAAATTCTTAAAAATTATGATGATATTATAGTAAATACTAATACCATTGTAGATGTTAGTAGGTATAAAATAATTGAAATAAATGAATTTAAAGAAATTCTTAATTTATCAAGAGAACTTTTATTACCAATAATGAATTATGAAATGAAAAAAGATGAAGAAACATGGTTTTATGTGCTTAAAGATGATATTATTTATATTTACTTGGTATCAAAAGAGAAATTAGAAAATAATCAAAATAAAAAGAAAAAAAGTTTAATAAGAAAATAAAAACTTTTTTCTTTTTTTGATATAATGTTGTTAAATATAAGAAAATGTATTATAATTATTTCTGTAAATTGCCCTGTAGCCAAGTGGTAAGGCATCTGACTCTGAATCAGACATGCACTGGTTCGAATCCAGTCAGGGCAACCAAATATGTATGGCCCGTTGGTGAAGGGGTTTAACACATCGCCCTCTCAAGGCGACATTCACGAGTTCAAATCTCGTACGGGTCACCAAATTTAAATTTTAAAGGTTAGTTTTTATAGGCTAGCCTTTTATTTATTTTAAATTTTTGATATAATTTAGGTGCTTAAGAAAGGAATGATTTTATGACTAATAAAGATTTAGCAAACTTGATATTTCCTAATATTACCAAAACAATAGAAGATTATGAAAAAATGTATCCAGAAAGAAACTTGCCAGATGATGCGATAGTAACTCGTGCTGCGCCATCTCCAACAGGATATACCCATATGGGAACGTTATTTCAGGCCTTTGTTGCAAGGAAAGCTGCAAAAGATACAAATGGTGTATTTTATATAAGAATAGAAGATACTGATAGAGAAAGATTGGTTAGTGATGCGGTAGATGTTATCACAACTGACTTAAAATATTTTGAGGTTACTCCAGACGAAGGAGTAATATCAGGCAGTGAAGAAAAAGGTGCATATGGTCCTTATACGCAAAGCAAGAGAAAAGAAATTTACCAAACATTTATGAAATATTTGGTTGAACAAGGTCTTGCATACCCATGCTTTTGTACTAAAGAAGAAAAAGAAGAGATGACATCATCTCAGGAAAAAAGAAAAGATAGAATAGGATATTATGGAAGATATGCTAAATGTCGTAAGATTCCTGTAAATGATGCTTATGTAAGGGTAAAAAATGGGGAGGCTTTTACGTTAAGATTGAAATCTCCAGGTGATTTTAATAAGAAAATAATTGTTAATGATTTAATAAAAGGAAAAATATCTTTCCCAGAAAATGATATGGATATTGTAATAATGAAACAAGATGGACTTCCAACTTATCATTTTGCACACTTAGTAGATGATCATTTAATGCGTACAACCCATATTATAAGGGGAGATGAATGGTTATCATCACTTCCAACTCATATACAATTATTCCAAGTATTTGGTTTTAAGCCTCCTAAATATGCTCACATATCTCCAATTTTAAAGGAAGATAATGGAGTTAAAAGAAAGCTTTCTAAGAGAAAAGATCCAGAAGCACAAATGAGCTATTATAGAGAAAAGGGAATTCCGGTAAAAGCAGTTGAATTATATTTAATGACGCTTGCTAATACTAACTTTGAACAGTGGTGGGATGCTAATAAAGATAAATCATTAGATGATTTTAAATATGATTTTAAGAAGACTAGTAAGTCTGGTGGTTTGTTTGACGTTGAAAAATTACATAACATTTCAAAGAATTATTTAGCAAGGATAAAAGCAACAGAATTTTATGATATGTTAGTTAATTATTCTAAAGAATATGATGAAGAATTTTATGAATTAATAACTAAGTATAAAGATTTTACAATAGGTCTTTTAAATATTGAAAGAGAGCAAAAAAAGCCAAGAAAAGATTATGCCTCTTTTAGTGAAGTAAAACATCTTGTTTGGTATATGTATGATGAATTATTTGAAAAAATGGAAAAAAATTATGAGTTTAATGGCATAACTGATAAAGATGAAATACTAAAAATAATGAATACATACATAAATGAGTATTATAAAGAAGAAGATGAACAGTCCAAATGGTTTGAAAAAATAAAAGATTTATCTGAGGCTTTAGGCTATGCAAGAGAAGTTAAAGAATATAAAGCAAATCCTGATAAATATAAGGGACATGTAGGAGATGTTTCAATGGTAATTAGAATCTCTCTTACAACAAAGAGTATGACACCTAATCTTTATGATATTATGAGGCTACTTGGAAAGAAAAGAATATTAAATAGAATAAAAGAATTAGAAAAAAACATCTAATTCTTTTTTATTTTTAAATTTTATAGTTTTTTAGCTTTTTTTAGGGGGTATTTTAAAAAAGTGTCTAACTATAGATATGAGAGGACCTAATAGTTTGGGTAGTTATGCT
>OGUM01000095.1_pt1 | contig 72578 bp, 56 predicted proteins | sample 1553631 | NCBI WGS metagenome assembly OGUM01 (sample SAMEA2580228, study PRJEB22360) | human gut metagenome | biome: human gut; feature: human-associated habitat; material: faeces | place: Denmark | collected 2008/2010 | reverse complement strand
CAACGACCCCGAGATTACAAATCACGTGCTCTGGCCAACTGAGCTAAAGAGGCAACGTTAAGCAGCCGTTAGGCGCTTGTTGTAAGGACGTGTCCTAAAACGGCTGCAAAGATAGGCATTATTTTTTAATCTCCAAAACTTTTCGCGATTTTTTTTATCTATTGCGCAATTTTTCTTTAAATTTCGCCAATTGGACCTTCAAAGAGTCCACACAGAGGTCAATTCCCTCTTCAAAAGTATCGCACACTTTTTCAACAAAAAGACGTGAGCCGGGAACCATTACAGTGATACTTGTTTCCTTATTCATGGCAGTGGCAGGCTTAACAACTTTAAGTTGAACCTCTACAGTTTGAATATCCTCATAAGATTTTTCCAACTTGGCAGTTTTCTTTTCGATAAATGCCTTCAATTGTTCAGTAGCGTCAAAATGGATTGACTGAATTTTAACTTCCATAGTTACCTCCTTGTAATTTTAAGGGTTAAGCCCTTGGATGGGCGGATTTGTAAACTTTCTTAAGCTGTTCAAACGTGGTATGAGTATATATCTCAGTAGTTGTCAGCTCCTGATGCCCCAACAGCTTCTTAACGCTCTCAAGTCCGGCGCCATGATTAAGCATGGCTGTAGCAAACGTATGGCGCAGCACGTGCGGGCTGCGTTTTTTAAGCGAGCTCACCCGCGCAAGATTGTCCGACACGCAGACTCTCACTTGCGGATAAGTGAGCCTGCGGCCCTTTGCCGACACAAACAGAGCCGGCTCAAGCCTCGTCACGACTTTGTCTCTTAGTTCCATATATGCCGACAGCGCGTCGCGCAGCCCTTCGCCAAACGGAATGACGCGCTGTTTGTTTCTTTTGCCAGTAACCTTCAGTTGGCAGGCTTCGAGGTCAACCATGGCATCGTCAAGCCCTATAAGTTCGGCAGCGCGCATCCCTGTCTCATAAAAAGTCATTATAATAGTACGCGCGCACACATCTTTATAGTCAGAGAGATTCCACATGCTGCCGTTGAGCAGCTCGTCCATCTCGCTTTCCTTGACGAATTGTGGCAATGGTTTGTTTTTCTTCGGGCCTGTCAGACCGTGGGCCGGATCTGAGCTAACAAGATTTCGGGAAAGGGCAAAACGAAAAAAGGAACGCAATGCGCTCAATCGCCTGTTGACCGACGACGCACTGTTTCCCTTATCCATCATACTCTCCATCCAGTCGCGGATGACATCAGAGTCGACCGACTCCCATGAAAGATGAGCATCCAAATTTTTGAAGTACAGTTCAAACTCTTTCAAGTCTGCTCCGTATTCCTTCACGGTTCTCGCGGAGTAGTTCCGCTCAAACTGGAGGTAGTTCAAAAATTCTCTTATCATCATAAATACAGTTGCTCAAACCATGTTATTCGGCAACGAATTTACAAAAATAAAACCGAACCGCCAAATTTTTCCGCCAAATTCTTTTCCGCTTTACAGGGAATAACTATCATGAGCAGGAAAAAGAAAAATCCGGCACTGAGGAAACCTTATACGTCAACATTTCATCAGAGCCGGACCATAATAAATCCGTAGTGTTTAAAATCAGAAAGTAGGAATTGCTCTTCCTGCGGAGCCTATCGACGGCATGTCACGGTTATCTTTTATCTTCTTGCCAATACTGAAATTCCACGACACGTTCAGACTTACAGATGTGTTGTGGCTGAGATACTTGCGCGTCAGCATCCACCCGTCGCCATACACAGTCATTTTCGGCCTGTTATAGAACACGCCATTGTAGCTGAGGTTTACGTTCAGCTTGTTTTTCAGCAGCGACATATATGCCTGGGCATTGAGGTTGAACCAGCCGTCATATTCATACGACAGCGTCTTTGTCTTGGTCGAAGCTGCAAAGTCGAGTGTTATGCCATAGTTTTTGGCTATTTTAAAATTGTTACTGGTTGAAAAATATAACGAAGTCTGACTGACAGACTTTCCCGGCATGCTTTCGCGCCTGTTTCTGACTATCATCTCGGTGTTGGTGTACCAGAAGTCAAAGAGTTTAGTCTGATATGCCACCGACAGCTTGTGCTGTATCTGCCATCCGGCGTTTTCCGGCCTTGTAAAATAGGTATCCTTACGGTCAGGGTCAGCATGCATAATCACCTTCACCAAGTTGTCGCCATAGTTGAAGTCGTAGTACACGGTCCACTTTCTGTGATATGCCAGCCACACATAAAAGTCGTGACGATTTTCTTTTGTCAAGTCAGGGTTACCTATGCTGTATTGATTTTGTCCCTGCCATGTAACGGTAGGCAGCGTATAGTTATAATTCGGCAAAGAATAATAATACTGGTAGTTAAAGTTAATATAAAATTCTTTTGCCGGCGACGGATTTTCCTCCTTGCTGAGATTCCATTGCGCAAAGATACTCGGATATATTCCGTCTTCCCATAAGTCTACATTGTTTTTACTGTCAATACGGTCACGAAATATGGTTTTCGTCCCGTGATAGTTAAGCGTTCCCTGCACATACAGGAACTTGCCTATCTTCGTGCTATAATCCACCCATGCGCCATAGTCGGTGCCGGAGCTTACATAGCGCCCGTCACGAATGTATCCAAGCTGCGTTGTCCCCGTGTCGTCGTGCTTGTCGTACATATAACCGTAAACCAAGCCGGCATTTAAATTCGATTTTTTGTTTAGCACCATATGCAACACCGGGTCTATCCATACGTTATTCGTATTATAGCCAAGTCTGGCATTGTCGGCAGTGGAGTTCAAGACATAGCTTAAGCCTTCGCTGTAATCCTGCCCTGAGTAACTTCCTCTGAAAAAGAAATAGCTGACACTGTCTTTACGGAAAAAGTGTTTGTATTGCAGTCCGGCACTATAATACCGTGGTTTCGACAGACTGTTAATATCCAAAAGATCCGTGCCGTCATGGCTGTTGGTCGACGTTTCGCCGTTACTCATTCTCACGCCTCCGTACACATAGATTCTGTCAAGATCAGTAGGCGAATATCTCAGCGCGAGATTATCCATAAGATAGCCATTGCCCCTGGTTACGCTGTTTGTTTCGGTTTGTGTTTCCACATTGTCCGCCACGTCGTTCTGCACCTGCGACCGCACCGACTTGTCGTGCAGGCAGCCTGTCAGCAGGTTGCTTACTCTCACCTTGCCTCGCGCATATAGAAGATTCAGCCCCGGCAAGGCACGCAGAAGACCATCCTGACTGGCTCTGCCATTGAATGTCAGCGTGCCGAGCACGCCGCCGTCGTCACGCAGATAAATTTTTATCACGCCGCCAATACCCAAACCATAAGAGGCATCAGGGTTGGTTATCACATCTATGTGTGAAATCATCGAGGGGTCGATGGTCTTCATCTGCTCCTGTGTTATTTCTTGTTCCTCAAGATATATCAAGGTGTTTTGTCGTCCGTAGACGCTGACGTCCTCACCCCTCACGCTGACGCCGCGCATAAATTTCATAAAATCAAGCAGAGTCTGGCCTTTAGCCAGCGGATTGCCTTTCACCCTTACCGTTATGGTGCCGTTTGACTTCACGCTTGAGTAATCCGCCATGACCGTCACTTCGTCGAGCATTTTTGCAGAACCGCCCATAACAACCGTACCCAAATCGAGAGAGCCGCTTACGCGCAGTTTTTTATTGTATTTGTCATAGCCTACGCACGTTATGCCGAGAGCGTAGCGTCCTTCTGATATGCTGTCTATCATAAATGTGCCGTCGTTGCCGGTAATGACAGGCGCCAGCTTTGTTCCGTCGTCAAGCCGCGTCATCGTCACAGTGGCGCGTTCTATGGCGTTGCCGGCATCGTCTGTCACGCGTCCGGTAACAGTGCTGCCAGTCTGGGCATTCGCAGTGTATGCAAACAGTGCTATTATAAAGGCTAAAAAGTGTTTCATAGTTTAATTTTTTATTTGTATCAGATATTCGCGGAAAACACAAGCAAGCAGCATCAGCGTACTTTGCGCCACTTTGACTTATAAGTTGGTCATGTATTATGAATGTTTTTCAATTTGTTGGCAATTCCATTATGCACAAACTTTGCTAATGATTCTTTATCACATTCAGGCTGACGTCCTTCAATCTTTTTCTGTATACACGAAATTGAATAAAGGCAACTTGGAAGGAGATCGCAGTCCATACACTCTTTCCTAAAAAATGGAGAAGGTGTAGTATAGTATCTGTAATATAAATCATTTGCCAAGAATGTTCCGTTTTCATCTATTCTACCTATACAATATTTTTTGTTAAAGTCACGTGCAGTACATTTATATACATTCATGTCATAATTGATGACAAACTGTTCCATATTTTCTGTATAACAAGTCGCACAACGCCGCAACAAGCCGCGTACATTATAACCTTTTTTAACGGCTTCATCACAAAGCCGAGATGCCTTTTCTGACAAGATATTCATATTACTAACTTCTTGCCACACAATATGAGGCGAGACGGTAATGTATTTCCTTATACTCTCGTCAAAGTCATCAAATATTAAAAATGCCGAATCAATATTCTTATTAGTGTAATTTATGCGCAACTCTATATTTGGATGATCTGCCGTTTTACATAATGTGTGTATATTATGTACAATTATATCATAAGAATCATTCATCGAAGCCGAGAACTTTACTAAATTATGATGTTCATGGTCACCATCTAATGTTATCTGTGCTTGCCATAGTTTTATTTCGTTCATTTTACAAGCCATTTCCTCATTTATCAGACTGCCATTTGTTGTAATTATATTTCTGAAATTCACATTATGTTCTTCACACCAAGATTTCACTTCCTTTGACAAGGGATAAATCACTTGCGAAAAACGCAACAAAGGCTCACCTCCAAACCAATCAAGCAAGACTGTATTTAAATGTTTATCTTCAACTTCTGACTTTATAAATTTTACGACGGATTTCATGTCAGCATCTGTCATATATGATGGTTTATGCTGCTCATAGCAATACCAACATTTGAAATTGCAATTGAGCGTAGGCAATATAGTCACCCGCAACATTCCACTGTTATAACGTGATACGAGATTGGCATAACGTATACTGCATGTCTCATCGATCGCATTTTCCACCAAGAATCCATTACGTTTCAAAGACAAAACAACATTGTCCGGCAACATTTCTGTCTCACCTGACAGCAAAGCAGTATAAAGTTCATCGTCAACATCAAGCAGGGCATTAGATATTTGATGATATATATATTTTCTTTTTCCTTCTTCATGAAATATTATATATTTGCTTAATTTCATAATTAATCTATTTTATTATGTTATTTTAATTGGGACAGACTTATTTATATAAGCCTGTCTCAATATAATGTTTAACAATTACTACCAGTGGAATTTGAGTGGTCACCATTAATTCCTCCAGGAGCAGGAGTACAAACACATCCTTTTCCCATATTCGCATTTTCATCCTGTGGATTACTTTCACATTTGCATTCCTGTGAGTTTGTGTTAGTTGCATTTATCCCTGTTCCACCGGTTGCTTTTGCCAACTGTTCCCCATTCAGAACGTCTCCTTCTCTAATAATTTCATTAATTTTCATAGCATAAAGTTTTATGTGTTATACAATCCCTACAAAAATCCATATAACGCGGCTTATCATCATACAGACATTTGCTTTCTGCAAGAGGTTCGGGCTTAAGCCTCTGCAAAGATTATAGCCAAGAAAGGTAAGCCATGCCAGCCTGACTACACTCTTTAACATAAATGCATATATATGCAAAGATAATAATTATATTTCAAAATACAGCCCTTTTATTTTTTTTAACGCCAACTTTATAAAAATCACATTTTTTAAATCGTCCTACAAGACTACCTGAACAAAATCTGACATCGCCGACACATTTTTTAAACGCCATATAAAGAGCCAGACGTCAAAGGGCAATACCGAAACAAGTCCAACAGCCATATACGCCCACAGCCCTACCCTCTGGATGCACACACAGGAGAAAAGCCAATGCTGATGCTTACAAGCACGATGCAGACAGCCGAAGCTGTTACGCAACACAACAACAATAATAACAAAAAAACGTGATTGATTATCGCTTTCCAAAAAAATACGACGAAAGCGCCATAAGAAAACAGCAATGCCTCAACGGCACACAGACGCTACACATTTTTATATATAAAAAAAGGATGTGGCACAGTCACTCCGTGTACATCCCCCCAATAGCCTATCGGCAAAATTACATCGTCCTGCGAACGCACCATCATATCGGCTGCAAATATTCGCAGGACCTTATCATTACTTTTAACGCCTAAGCGGTATACCCATTCAATATTGGTTATTCCTCTGTAGCTCTCAGTTTCTGTACGTAAATAGCGCGTTCCATCTTGAGCCTCTTCAAGACAGACGGCTTATCGAACTGCTGACGTGCACGAAGTTCCTTTACGACACCTGTCTTCTCAAATTTTCTCTTGAATTTCTTCAATGCTCTTTCGATGTTCTCGCCATCTTTAACTGGTACAATGATCATTTTTTGTCTTAAAATTTTATATGTTAAACTTATTTTTTAATTTCATGCTATTATTAGCGGCTGCAAAATTACATCTTATTTTTTTATCTTCCAAATATTCAGAGGCTTTTTAAGCAAAAAGTATTTATTTTTCACATCTGCCTGACTTTCAGCGGTTAAATTGCCCATGCAAAACGTTTTATTGAGCATATGAAACGTAGTTCGGCGTAGCCAATTATAAATTATGAATTATGAATTATGAATTGTGAATTATGAATTGTGACTACAGCTCCGGGTTAAAGTCCCAGTCTGTAGCCGAGCGTCAGGGTGAAAGCCGAAGAACGCTTCAATTTGCCGTTAAGGAGGTAATACTCCAGAAAATAGCTGGTTCCGTCGGTCGAAAGATTCTTCGCCACAATCTCGTCATCTTTTATGTCGAGCAGTCCAAATTCATATCTTGCATCAAGTACAAAACGTTTGTATTCATACGAGAGTCCCAGAGGTATGGTAACATCAACCTTACGGCAACGGTCTTTTATGTCTGTATATTTGCCGTCCCACGGTTGTCCGTCAAATATCTCTTTGTATCCCCTTGGATATTTTGCGCTCAGCATGAAGTCTACCTGCACTCCGGCTTTAACGGCGAGACCTTTATATATATAAAAGTTAGCCATTACAGGCACACTGAGGTAAGAAAGCTTCACCTTATGCCCGTCTCCATCTTCTTGCCAGAATTTAAGTTCTTTATCATACATGTCATCGTCTATTTGCCCGGTTCCGGGATCCTCCAAAGGCCCTTTAAGATAGGCATACCCCCAGATAAACTTGTCGAAACCGCATCCGCGCTCCGAATAATTAATCCCCAAAGTTACTCCGAGCCATTTTGTAGCCATATATTCGGCCTCCACTCCTGCCTTTATTCCGGCTTTATACGCAGTATTGTCAATGCCGCTTACATCTGAAAAAGTTAGTCCTATCTTTGGCTGCAAAGAAAATTCGCCTGCCTGACGCTGCGCAAACATCGTCAGAGGCATAAGAAAGACAGCAATTAAAGCAAAAAGTTTTTTCATACTATTTTTATAATGATTAAAATTCCACACCAACAGTCTGAACACATGGTCTGACAGAATCAGACATTTATATAAATGTATAAAAAAGACCATTCTTCACACTCTTTTCCCCTTCAGCATTGCTCATTCGACATTCTTATGGGGCGATATTCCGGTATCGTTCACGGGTTCAAATATTCTTTTAAAACAGGTTCCGACTGCAGATTTAGCAATATTTTACAAAAATAAGAATATTTTTTGTCTCATCAAAACTTTAAACACGTTATTTTTTTATTTGCCGGCATCAGCATGCAGCAACCTGAAGATAATATTTCATGAAGGAAGAAAACCTAAGCAAATCACATTGCTGAACAAAAACGGACTTAGCTTCCTTTTTGATTTTCTTTGACGCTCTCATACTGAGATATTTGAAATTTAAAATCTGTTGGACGAAAATTCGGGCAGTTTTCGCGTGCAAACGTAATCCTGTGTGTTACAATGTGTTACGGCAAAATCCGGCAATATGTGCAACATTTTTTGTCCCATTTCGGACAAAAAGCTATTATTTCAATAAAAAAACAGGCCTGTTTTCCCCTTAAAAACGGTGCTTTTTCCACTAAAAAGTGGCCGAGTAATTTTTCAAAAGCATGCCTTTTGCATGATAATGTAAATATACTTTACCAATGCAAGCCATAAAAGCGCTCTCCGTTTTCTATTTCGACAGAAAATCATGACATTTTTGTGATGACATTTTGAGCGGCAAAATACCTGATGAGCTGACAATGCTTCAAATCATGAGCACCTGTCTTATGCCATACATCTTGTAAAAATAAAATAAGCGGAAGTAGCCCAAGGTATTCCTTAAAGGACGACTTCCGCTTATAAAGTTATAGGAAAACAACTGCCGATGAGGCGTTATGTTACATATTTTAGCTTGTAAATCAATAAAGAGCAAGATTCACGACATCAGATTTCGGCACAAGCCGATGCCAGCCACTCGCGGTCTTCGCCTTCGAGATGCGGCGAAAGGCGGTCGAAGACGGTGCGGTGGTATGCGTTGAGCCACTCTTTTTCTTCAGGCAGCAGCATCTCTTTCTTAATCGGAGCGAGGTCTATCGGACAGAGCGTAAGCGACTCGAAGCCGAGGAACGAGCCAAACTCGGTGTCGCGATATGGCACGGTGAGCAGCGTGTTCTCTATCCTCACGCCAAAGCGTCCGGCAAGATATATGCCCGGCTCGTCGGTAACGGTCATGCCTTCAACGAGCGGTGCAGGCCTGTATTCCATGCGTATCTGGTGAGGACCTTCATGGACATTGAGATATGAGCCTACGCCGTGGCCCGTGCCGTGCATGTAGTTGAAGCCGTAGCGCCACATGTCTTTGCGGGCGAGCGCATCGAGCTGTGTGCCGCTGGCGCCGCGCGGAAACTTGCAAAGCTCCAGCTGTATGTGGCCTTTCAGCACAAGCGTATAGACGAGTTTCTGCTCCTCGGTTACATCGCCCAGGGCTATGGTGCGCGTTATGTCGGTGGTTCCGTCGAGATACTGCGCGCCCGAATCTATCAGAATAAGCCCTTCGGGACGCAGCGGCACGTCGGTTTCGGGCGTTGCCTCATAGTGAACAATGGCTCCATGCTCCTGATAGGCGGCAATGGTGTCGAACGATATGTCCTTAAACAGCTTCTGCTCCGCGCGCAGCGATGTCAGCTTGCGGTCGACGCTCATCTCGGTCTCACCGCCGGCCTCAACGGCAGGCTTAAGCCAGCGCAAAAACTTCACCAGAGCAACGCCGTCGCGCAGCATGGCGCGGCGGAAGCCTTCTATCTCAGCACTGTTCTTGACGGCCTTCATATATGGTATGGGCGACGGCTGCGCCACCTTCTCGCATCTGACGGCACTGAACAATGTATGGTTTATCTCGCACGGATCGAGCAGTATGTTATATTCAGAATATGCAGCCAGGGCATCTTTCACCTTATTATAATCTGCGGTGTCTACGCCCTCGCCCTTCAGATACTCACGCACGCCGTCGTCGAGTTTGGCGCCGTCAACGAACAGCGTGGCATGGCGTGACGTTATGAGCAGATAAGACACAAACACAGGATTGCAGTGGACATCAGAGCCTCGCAGGTTGAGCGTCCAGGCTATGTCGTCGAGCGCGGCGGCAAGCATTCCGCAGGCGTTCATGTCCTTCAGCATTGCGCGTATGCGCTCCAGTTTCGAGGCGCACGACTCTCCAGCATACTCCAGCGGATGAACGGTTATCTTGTTCTGCGGCACCGGCGGACGGTCGGTCCATATCTGCCCGAGCGGATCAAAGTTGGTTCTTACGGTTATGCCGCCCTCATTCCGAAGTCCGGCAATGAGCTCTGCCACCGAAGCCTCTGAGTTGACCATGCCGTCGATGCCCACAACAGGACTCGAAACGAAAGAGAGCTTCTGGCCGAGCCACTTTATTATCGACGGCGTGCCCTCAACACGCTCTTTCATCAGCTTAAACTCCGTGCCTTCGAGCTGCTCGGCAGCGGCAAGGAAATAGCGCGAGTCGGTCCACAGCGCGGCAGCATCCATCGTAACCACGGCTGTTCCCGCCGAACCGTTGAAGCCGGATATCCACTTGCGCCCCTCCCAGTGTTCGGGCACATACTCGCCGTTGTGAGGGTCGGTAGAAGGGAATATAAACGCATCGATGCTCTCGCGGCGCATCACGTCGCGCAGGGCTGCCAGTCTTTGTTCTATAATAGTGTTCGTCATAATGAATAAGATTTTTCAGAATAGTCTGAACAAAGATAATTCTTTTTAGACTTAACAGCAAACTAAAACAGAAATAACCTGATTATTTTTTAGCAGATACCCTAGAAGCCGTTTGTATCTACACTTAGCATTTTTAGGATTAAGACAAAAAGAATCAGCGGACAAGGGATAACCCCTGCCCGCTGACATCACAGAAAAATTTACTACATTAAGAACCTAAAAAATTTATTTAAGCATAACTTTCTTAACTATGCGCTGGCTGCCGCATCTTACGTCTATCATGTAAACGCCGCCTGCCAGACCATCTACTACAACGGTTCCGCCCTCAACGTCGAATGAACGCACCATCATGCCGGCTGTGTTGTATACGAGCACCTTAGCCTCGCCGTCAACAGTGATCACGATGTTTCCGTTTTCAACCTTAATGCCTTCGCCTGAAGTTATTCCGCCGATACCTGTTGTCTCAGGCTTAACGCCTATAGTCTTCAGCGTCAGTTCAGGATAAGCCGCATTGGTCATAGAGCAGTAAACATTCTCGTCGAAGTTCTTCATGAATGTTGTAACGCCGTTGTCAATAGTATAGTCAGTGCCCTCAACGAGAGTTGCGCCTGATTCTGTTGTCCATGTGTAAACTGTAGGATTCTCAGCCACCATATACTCGCTGCTCAGGTCAACCTTACCACCGTCAACAGTAATCTCAACGTCCTTCTGAGGAGTATACTTATAGTTCATCGGGTTATGGATGTCGAATACAGGCAGAGTGCTGAACTTAAAGTTGTTGTCGTAAGCGTATACCATACTATATTTATCTGTCTGGCCAGACATATCGAGCGATGAAAGGTTATTGCCGTCACAATAAAGTTCGCGTAATATCGGGCAATTAGTAACATCAAGAGTCTTCAGCTTATTACGTGAAACGCTCAGCTGATACAAGGCGGGAAGCTCAGGAATAACCAAAGTTTCAAAATTATTGTCACCAAGTTGCAGTGTTGCCAACTTTGTATTGTTGCTAAGGTCTATTGCCGAAAGCTTGTTATTACTTAATGACACGTTTGTAAGATTGGTAAGCTTAGACAAGTCAATCTGCTCCAGGTTACAATCTGACAATGTCAGGAATCCGAGGAGAGTGTTGTTGCTCAGATCTATCTCTGTAAGGCCTGCGTTAGATAATGTCAACGTGGTCAAATCTTTCAATTTAGAGATGTCAACCTTTTCCAAAGCGACATTAGACATGCTCAGGATTGTAAGGTCACAATAAGACTCATCATAGCCGTAAATTGTTATATTCTTGCTGGCACCAAGCTGTGATGTCAATGTTGTATTTCCACTACCCAATATACACTCAGCCAGTTTACCGTCACCGAAATCTACATAAACAGCCTTAGGAGTCTTGGCAGCCAATATCATTCTTACTTCAGAACCCACTTCTGCGGTACTAACCAAATTAGCCAACACAAATTCCGGTTTTTCAGAAGTTTCAACGAGAGTTGTTGTAAGAGTCAGATCAGGATAAGCCTCGTTTGTCAGCTCAGCATATACTTTCTCTTCCTGTACTTTCAAGAATGTAGTAATACCATTTTCAACATTATAATCTACACCCTCTTCCATTACATTTCCGCTTTCAGTCTTCCATGTAAACTTGGTATTCTTGCCCTTAAACGTAGCCTCCTTAGACAAATCTACCATGAATGATTTTTCAGCAATAGTTACAGGATTCTGGTTACCGTAGATAAACTCCTGAGCCGTAGTCTGAGGCAATGTGCTGTAAGTAAAGTAGTTTCCTTCAACATTCAGTTTCTCAAGTTTAGTGTTATATGCCAAATCTGCTGACTTAAACTTATTGTATGACATATTCAAGTCACGGATGTTGTACATAGTTGTAAACATATAGTCTGAAACCTCGTTGTGCGAGAAGTCCAAAACCTCTACTGACGATGCTCTGCTTAAGAAAGACAAATCCTTAAGTTTATTGCCAGAACAGCTGATATCTGTCAATACTGTAGCTGAAGACTCAAAGACAATACTCTCAAGCTGGTTATTGTCACAGCTAAGCGATTTCGCATTATTAATGCCTCTTAAGCTCAATGTCGTAAGTTTATTGTTGTCAAGCTGAATAGAATTAAAACTCAAATTACCAGACAAATCGATTTCTGACAATTCGTTATCATTAAGATTAAGGTTCTTCAGAGCCTTAGACTTAAATATGTTCACATTAGTAAGTTTCATTCCTGAAGCATCGAAGTCTTTCAGCTGGACTCCTGAAGCCGTATAAACCTTTATGTTTGCGCCCTTAACCTCACCAGTAATCTCTTGTGGCGTATCAGACAGAGTAAACTCTTTAAGTTCACCGTCACCAAAGTCAACTTCTACCTTTTCATCCTTACCGAATGTAGCCACGTTCATTATAAATGTCTCACCGACAGCCATACCCGTTGTCATGTCAGCAGCAAGTGTAGACTTACCCATATCCTCGGGATTAAGAACCATAAAACGTGTAGTAGACAAAGACAATGAAGGATATGCATCGCATCTGAAAGTACAATAAACGCTGTCCGTCTGAGCTTTAAGGAAATTAATCACACCCTTGTCGTAAGTATAGTCTTCACCAGCAACAAGGCGCTTTCCTCCGCCATAAAGACTGTTTGAATCAAAGAGATATACATCTACAGTTGTTTCATAATCCGGGCTGTAAATATCTTTAGACAAATCCAATGGTTCAGAAACAGAACGTTCTCTCTCTATCTTTATATTTTTCTGCAAAGAATAGTCATAAAAGCCTACGCCATCATGAGGAAGCGGCAAAGTATTGAATGTAAAGCAGTTACCACGAATAATCAACTCAGCAAGATTCTTGCAGTTAGACACATCCAAATTCTTAATATAGTTATCAGACAGATATATTGAGAAGAGTTTATTGTTCTTTGAAATATCAAGTTCCGTAAGGTCATTACCCTGTCCAAAAAGATATATAAGTTCAGGGTTGTTGCTTAAGTCTATTGATTTAAACTTATATGGGCTAGTATCTTTCTGAGTAAAATAAAGTTCTCTTAATTTTGTATTTTTGCTTAAATCAAGCGTTGTTATTTTCGTATATCCAACACTTAGAATTGACAATTCTGGGTTCTTGCTCACATCAATAGTTGACAATCCTGTCTGCTCTGCTGAAAGACGAAGCAGATACGGATTATTTGTAACATCTATAGTTGTCATATTGCTTGCTCCATATACAACTATTTCGCGAATTTCTTTATTTTTAGAGAAATCTATATTGCCAAGTTCAAAATTAGTCTGAGCATAAAGCCAAATAAGACCTTCATTTTTCGTTATATCCAAAGTCTTTAATTGGTTATCCTGACAGTCAATATAATAAAGTGCAGGATTATGTGTTACATCTAATTCAGACAATACATTATGACCACAATCAAGATAATAAAGTTTGCTGTTCTTTGTCAAATCCAATACAGACAAGCCATTACCATTACAGTTAAGTACCTCAAGATTTTCGCAGTTTGAAACATTTAAGCCTGTCAGACTAATCATAGGACAGTAAAGAAATCTTATAAGCGTTCTGCTTCCATAAACCTTAACGCTACCTTCACTTGCGTTTCCCTCTATTTGTATGGTATCCTTCTTACCTATTTCATAATCCTTCACTGTTCCACCACCGAAATCAACCTTGATAGAACCACTCTCAGCATCAGATGTGCCCACGTAGAATGAAATTGCAGACCCTGCAGTTTTCAGATCCAACACGCACTCGTCCTCTCCGTCAGGAGCCTGAACGTTCATGGCATTACTATAATGTGGAACAGTCCACAACGCCACCAACAACATCAAAAGGGTAGACAACAACCTGTTATCAGTTCCCCTGCTTGTAAACAAATTCTTCATAAGCATTAAAAAATTTAATTCGCTCCAAAGATAGACACATTCCGATTAAATTTCAAGCTTATTAGGGGGATAAAAAGGGGACCCTGGTAGTGTTTTTATGGGGATATATCGCTTTTTTGTCCTAAAACAGGAGGTTACACATTAAAAGAAAAAAGATATTGATACATAGAATGTGTATCTTCAAGTCCTATTTTTCTTGCAATTTTCTGTTTTTTCTTTTTACAATATTCTGATGTTATGTTCAAAAGGGAGGATATTTCCTTATTATTCAGGCCGATATATACCAAAGAAATAAATCTTATCTCATTTGCGGTAAGATTAGGATGCTTTTCTTTAAGCCGAAGGACAAATTCTTTGTTAGATTCTTCAAAATAAGTTGTAAAATAACTCCATTCTTTATTTTCAGAAAGATGCGACTTGAGTTCACGGATATTTAAATCGAGCTGTGAATTCTTTTCGATGTTCACATCCTTCGACAAAGAGTCTATAATATTCAGCACGGCCTCGTTTCTGTTTGCCATGAACAGAGCCTTAGACATCAGTTCGCGGTTCTTCTTCTCAAGCTGAAGCTGAAAATCTTTCTGGTCAAGCATACTCTGTGCCTCCTGCTCTTCAAGTTTCTTCGCCAGCAGTTCCTGATTTTTCTTTTCCTGTTCGAGCTGCAACTCCACAATCTTCTGACGCTGCTTCACCTTAATCATATGGTTGGACAAGGCCCATATCAGCACTACAACCAGCACCACGATAAAGACAATCAGAATCTGCGTGCGGGTTTCCCGGGCATGATATTCACTTATCTCCTTCTCCTTCCTAAGCAGTTCAAACTGAATACTGCTGTTCTCGAAAGCCACCCTGTCGATACGCACCTGCATGGAGTCTTTGGCTACGATGAACGAGTCTTTGTATGCAAACGCAAGATTATATTGTTTCATGCAGAGATATGCCTCACTGAGAATTTCATAGAAAGGCTGCTTTCTGACAAGGTCTGTTTCGTTAGCGATGCCTTCTTTAGCCATTGCCACTGCACTGTCATAGTCTCTCATCTCGATATAGGCCTTACACATATTTATTCTTATGTCCTGCCTTATATCCGGATACAGGTTCATCTTTATGACACGTTTTGCAAAAGATATGAGAGCCTTATACTGATGCGTCTCAAACAAATAGTCGGTCTTCAGGGCTTGCAGGGACATCCATTCCTCTGTATTGGGCTTAACCAGCTGCTCGGTTATATTCATATATACCCTACACTCCTCAAGATTGCCCATATCTATCGCCGAAATGGCCACGTTGAGCGCAGATCCCCGCAGAAAGGTTGTATCCTTTATATCCTTTGCATAATTATAGTTGCGCTTGAAATATTCGTTTGCCTGCAAATACTTGTTGCTTTTCAGGTAAAGATATGCCATGTTGTTCAGGGTTGACATTTCCTCGCGCTTGCTGAGTTTCTCCACCGAAATCTTATATGCCTTCGACAGATAGTCTAAAGCGTCGTCATAATTGAGCATCTCGGCAAGATTGAACGCCCAGTTGATATGACAATGGAACACCATCTCGTAATCGTTCTTGCGTTCTGCCATCTCACGCAGCTTTGTCAGCACCTCAAAAGACTCTTTATAATTACGCTTGTCCGACAGTCTCTTGGCAGTTTCAAGCAGAGAGTCCTCATAGTGAGTCCTGCCTTCAAACTCCCGATACAAGGCATGCATGCAGACAACATGAAGCAACAACACCAGCAAAAAGCAAAATCTTTTCATAATATTACTGACAAGAAAAGCAAAACATACAATATGAATACAACACACGCCATACTGACATCTGTGCAGCTGCAAGCCATGACATCCGGAACCACCATATATATTAAAATAGGATGAGCCGAAACTCCTGTCACGATTTATGGTCAGCAAGCCGGCACAGCCGGACATCTCCTGACGATTAAGGACGCCTGGAGACACAGTATGTACCCTATATAAGGGCAGGCTTGCCCATTTTAGACGAAATCACATAATATTTTATATGATTTTGCAAAATAGACATTACAAAGATATGTCTTTTTAAATTTAATAACAAACTAAAATACTAATAAATATTTTATATCCATTCTTTTTACTAAATTTGCAAAAGTAAAGCCGCATATCGGACTATTAAAAAAGAGGTATGACACACCATGCCTGCGATTACGGTAAAAAACAAGGACAATTGAATGTCTTAACAATAATAAAACACAAGTTATTATGAAATTCTTAACTAACGAAAAACTTACAATCGTCGGCGCAGCCGGAATGATTGGTTCAAACATGGTTCAAACAGCCCTCACAATGGGTCTGACTAACGACATCTGCCTTTATGACGTTTTCTCACCGGAAGGCGTTGCTGAGGAAATGCGCCAGAGCGGTTTCGGCGATGTGAAGATAACAGCTACAACTGATGTAAAAGAAGCTTTCACAAACGCTAAGTATATCATCTCTTCTGGTGGTGCTCCACGTAAGGCCGGCATGACACGCGAAGATCTGCTGAAAGGCAACTGCGAGATTGCTGAAGGACTTGGCAAGAACATCAAGGAATATTGCCCTGACGTTAAGCACGTTGTTATCATCTTCAACCCGGCTGACCTTACAGGTCTTGTAACTCTGCTGTACTCTGGCCTGAAACCTTCACAGGTTACAACTCTTGCAGCTCTTGACTCTACACGTCTGCAGAGCGCACTGGCTAAGAAGTTCAACGTTATGCAGAGCGAGATCGAAGGTTGCGCTACATACGGTGGTCACGGAGAGCAGATGGCTGTATTCGGCTCACACGTAACTATCGACGGCAAACCTCTGACAGAAATCATCGGCACACCTGAGTTCACAAACGAGGAGTGGGAGCAGATGAAGGTTGACGTTACTAAGGGTGGTGCCAAGATTATCGAGCTCCGCGGACGTTCTTCATTCCAGAGCCCGGCTTATCTCTCTGTTGAGATGATCCGTGCCGTGATGGGTGGCGAGCCTTTCCGTTTCCCTGTTGGAACTTATGTTTCTAACGAGAAATACAACCACATCATGATGGCTATGAAGACTACTCTCGACACAACCGGCGCTCACTATGAGATGCCGCAGGGAACTGCTGAGGAGAACGCTAAACTCGACGCTAGCTACGAGCACCTCTGCAAGATGCGCGACGAGCTGGTTACTCTGAACATCGTTCCTGAAATCTCTGAGTGGAACAAGATTAACCCGAACCTGTAATTAATTTATACAAAAAAAGTCCCGGCCAAAAGCCGGGATTTTTTTGTATAATTGAGAATGGAGAATTGAGAATGGATAATTATGATTACACTTTATAATTAGGAATGGGTTTAAATCATCAGTTCCAATTATGAATTGTGAATTATGAATTAAAATCAGCGTTCCCAATTATGAATTATGAATTGTGAATTATGAATTAAAAAATTACATTCTGTATATTTCCTCCAACTTCAATTCTGTTATCTTTCCGTATTTTGAAAGTTTCTGAATGTCGAGTTTCGACTTGTCGCCTACAATAATCAGGATGTAGGGACAGCCTTTCACATTTTTGTTATAATAGTCGTAGACATCCTCGTCTGTAACGGTCTTCAACGACTCCGCCAGGGCGGCGTCAGGATCGGCCTTATAGCCTTGCGCACGATACAGGGCTATGGTCTGACCTATGTTGCGGAACGACGGATAACTGTTGTTTATGCCGTTGAGCATCGAGCGGCGGGCGTCGCTCATGTTCTTGTCTCTCACGGGCATGCAGGCAAACAGACTGTCGAGAGTTGCCACTGCCTCCATCGTCTTGTCGGCTTGAGTGCCCATCATTGTAGTGAAGCCTACGGGAGCGTCAGCATGAAGCACTGGCGACGGCAACTCTGCCGTGCCGTAAGCGTAATAGGCAAACGAGCGCAGCTCGCGTAAATCCTGAAACATCACAGACGACATGTCGCCTCCGAAATAGCGGCTCCACAGCTGCAGACAAGTGCGCCCGTCCTGGTCTGGCAGTGGGGCAAGCGGCGTGTATGTGGCCACTACGGTCTGGCGCGCCTTTGGGTTGTCTAATATATACACTGCCGGGGCGTCATACTGCATCAGAGGCTTGTATGTGTCAGTATATGGATCAGAGGCTTTGTCAACAGGCAACAGACGGCTGACCTCCTGCCCCACAGATGCCGCGTCGCGGCTGCCGCAATAAACGACAGACAACTGCACGTTCTGCAGACTGTCAAACAGGCTGACAAGTTCTTCGGGCTTCATCTTCTTGACATCACCGACAGACACACGGTTGAGATAAGCCGACTTGTCGCCGTAGACTATCTTCGACAATGCAGCCTTTGCAATGCTCGAATTGTCTTTCACAAACGCCATGTCGTTAAGACGCCACGCACGTTTCAGTTCAGACATCTGCTTCTTGTCAGGCTTAACCGACGAGAGGAAATGGGCCAACAGCCTCAACGAAGGCTCAAGGTTGCGCTCAAAGCCCTGCATGGATATGGTGAACGAATTGTTGCCGGCACTGAAACTGAGCGTAGAACCGACGTTCTGCAGGGCACGGCGCAGCTGCTGACTTGTAAGCGAGTCGGTGCCGAGAGCGTCGATATACGATGCAAGCACACCAAGACGCGGGTCGGCCTCCTTTCCCTTGTGATAGATAAGCTGAAGGGTGAACACATCGTTGACGTTATTCTTTACAGCATAAAGCTCTGCCATGCGGCCGAGACTTATGCGAGAGGCGTCACGGTCGAAGTCGATTATGCGCGGCTCAACATCCTTGTGCCCCATTGAGTCGAGCATGGCGGCATAAGCCGATTGCGCCGTTATGTTCTTTGCAGGCATGGGCTTATATCCCGGCTGCGACACCTTGTCGGAAGGATAGCTGCCGTATTTCTTCACGAAGTCCATATATTCGTTGTTGAAATATTTGCGAGCCACGCGCATCACATCGTCACGGCTCACATTCTCAACAGCCTGCTCACGTGCAAGATACTCCGCCCATGAGTCTTCGCCGTTGCCGTAAGCCTCAACCATCATCCATCCACGTTTGTCGGCATCTTCCAGCTTGCGCTTCAGCTCTCGCCCGGCTTCCATCTTCAGCGCCTGCAGGTCACTGTCGCCGAAGTCGCCGTTCTTCACCTTGTCCACCTGCTCCATGCACCTGCGCATAAGTTTCTTGCGCGAGCCGAACGGCAAGCTCGGCACTCCCGCCACAAAGGTTATTCCACCGTCCTTCAGCGCGGCAGTCATGGCCGTGGCCATAAGCGCGCCGCCGTTGTTGCTTATAGAGTCGAGCTTGCCCGAACCGAAGTTGTTAGTCAGCAGTCTTACGGCTATGTCAAGCGCTGCCTCGTCGGCATGTCCATGCGGCGGAGTGCGGAATGCCATAAGCTCGCCCTTGACTATAGGATAAGGTATGCGCAGCCTTACTTCGGGCTGCGATGCGAGCGACACGGGCGTAAACTCGCTGCGCGCCGGAGCCTCGCCTGCCCTTATACGCCCGAAAGTGCGCTCAATCAGCGGCATTATGGAGTCGGTGCACACATCGCCGGCAAGTATCAGTGCCATGTTTCCTGCCACATAATACCGGTCGTAGAAGCCTTGCATCTCGCTCAACCGCGGATTCTTCAGGCTTTCGGTGCTGCCTATTATCGGATAGGCATAAGGCGTGCCGCCGAAGAAGTTTTCCATCACACGTTCGTATGCGCTCATCAGCACATTGTCGGAATACATGTTTTTCTCCTCGTACACAGTTTCGAGCTCGCTCTGAAACAGGCGGAACACAGGACTGACAAGGCGCTCGCTGTTGAGCGACGCCCACTGGTCTACATACTGCGGCAGGAACGTGTTGTAATATACGGTATAGTCAAGGCTCGTTGCGGCGTTAAGCCCCGAACCTCCATAGCGCGACACAAGATTGCTGAACTCGTTGGGTATAGCATACTCGGCAGCCTTTGCCCCAAGCCGGTTTATGTCAGCCTGTATCTGCCGGCGCGTTGCCTCATCGGCGGTCTGCGCCAGCAGGTCGTATTTGGCTGATATCGAGTCGAGCCACGGCCGTTCCTTCTCATAGTCCACCGTACCAATCTTGTCGGTGCCCTTAAACATCATATGTTCAAAATAGTGTGCAATGCCTGTATTGGGACAGTCGGCAGCTCCTGCCTTCACCACCACTGCGCCGAACACCTTAGGCAGCGAGTGGTCTTCGTTTATCCACACGGTCAGTCCGTTACTCAGCCTTATCTCCTTCACCTGCATGGCCTTGTCGTCATAGCCGGCGGCGTGTGCCGAAAGGCCGGTCAGTGCCATAAAGAATGTCAGTAAGACAGTATGTTTCATCATATCCTCATATTGAATTTGGCGTGTCGCAGCGAATACAGCCCGTACAGCACCAGTGTTTAATGTTTCCACAAAAATAATAAAAGCATTATCAATTTTATTAATAACATCAAAAGATTAATACATACTTAAATTACATTAAGAAAAAATATCATGCAGTTTGAGCCTAAACCTCTACATATACATCAAAACAGTTATAAAACATTACAGAAGCTCAAAAAAAATAATATTGATAAGAAATAACACTTTATTGAAATATTATGGCTTTATATTGAAAATATTTTGTTGCTGTTTGGTATATAAATAAATTTGCATCATGAATGAATAATAAACAAAATAAAGCTAAAAGACATTCTATGAAAGTCATTCGAAATTTAGAGTAATATTAATTTATAATAACAACTAAAATTAAATATTATTAATGTTCAAGATAAAAGAAAATACTTTTGAAAATACGATTTATATAATATTATGGATTGTATTGTTTCTTTTTCCAATAATAATCTTAGGCAGTTCAAGAGACGTTAGATTGGAAAGAATAATACTTGAATGGATCAGATTTTTACCATTTCTTCTATTATTTGTCGTACACAATAAATTTCTACTACCCACCTTATTCCTTAAAAAGAAATATATAACTTACGGATTGATGACAATAATATGCATCATCTTCTCTGTAATGCTGTTTCCCGTATGCAGGGAAATACAGATGCTAATACTTCCCGCAGAACCTCCGTATCATATGCAGATAAACATAGCCAATAATACATCCGGCTTATTTAAAATAAAAAAGTTATCTGACAATATAATCTTTATGGTTTTACTCTTGGCACTTAACCTACTATTAAAATACTTTTTCATTCAACAAAGAAAAATAAGGGAAGAGGAAACAAAGAATAAAGAAATGCTTCAGACCGAACTGAACTTTTTGAAAAATCAGATAAGCCCTCATTTCTTCATGAACACATTAAATAATATTCATGCATTGATAGACTATGATCCGAATATAGCAAAAGAAACTGTCATATCACTCTCACGGTTAATGAGACACATTCTATATGAATCACAATCAAAAAGAATTTCAATAAAAAAAGAAATAGATTTCATAAAAAATTATATTGAACTGATGAGACTCAAAATATCAGAAAAGGTTCCCATATCATTCTCTATACCAGAATATATTCCAGAAAAAACGATACCTCCGCTTATATTCACATCATTGATAGAGAATGCTTTCAAGCACGGAGTTAGTCTCAAAGAAAGAAGCTATATTAAAATTGATTTATCATTCCCTGATAAGAATCAAATGGAGTGTCGCATCATAAACAGCAATCACCATACCACATATAAAGAAGGCCATAAAGGTATAGGATTAGAGAATACAAAAAAGCGGCTTGATATAGAGTTTCCGTCTGCTTACCGACTAAATATAAATAAAACAGAAAAAGAATTCATAGTAATTTTAAATATACCGATATGATTAAATGTATAGCTATAGACGATGAGCCTCATGCCCTAAGACAATTATCAGAATATATAGAAGTTGTTCCTTTTTTATCTCTTGAAAAAGCGTTTGAAAGTGCAATCGAAGCTTGTATCTTTTTAAAAGAGAACACTGTAGACCTGGTATTTGTCGATATAAGCATGCCGGATCTTAATGGAATAGATTTTGCCAAATCATTATCAAAACAAATAAAAATAATATTCATTACCGCTCATAGTGAATTTGCATACGAAGGCTTTCAGATAGATGCTGCTGACTATCTGCTCAAACCAATTAGCTTTACAGATTTTCTTAGATCTGTAAATAAAGTGAACGAAAGATATTTCCGACAGAACAGCAGTTTGCCTGAAATCCATCAGAGCAGAGATTATCTTTTCATAAAATCAGAATACCGTATTATACGCATAAATTTCAAGGATATAAAATACATAGAAAGCAAACGTGAGTATGTAAAGATATATCTTGAAGGAAACGAGCCGATAAAGTCCCTGATGAGTATGAAAAAAATGGAAGAGACTCTACCTGAAAATATATTCATGCGCGTCCACCGTTCTTTTATCGTCAACCTTGACAAGATAACTATAGTAGAACGCAACAGAATTGTTTTCGACAACAAGGTATACATTCCTATCAGCGAGAATTATGGTGAAAAGTTTCTGAAATACATGGAAAAAGGTTTTATATAAATATTCCATTGATTGTTTCACTTTTTAGAAATAAAATATTATGAAAGTATTTGTTTATTTTATGTGTGCCCAATTTCTGATGACTGGATGCAGTACAACAGTAAAGGCTATTACTACAAAAAAGGATAAAATTGTTGTAATTGAACATCGCCATCATAAAGTCCCGAAAAGAGCTATTATACTTGTGGGTTCAAGAATAAAGAAAAGGCCGGTAAGGAGTATCGTTATTTACTACAACAGTGTACCCTATTTGTACGCTAATGGTGTATACTATAAATTTGTCAATCATGAATATGAAGTAATAAAGCCACAAATCGGCATGACAGTTCCTACTTTACCTAAAGTTGGTTTAAAGAAAATAAGAATGAAGGACGAAATGCTATATTCCTACAATAATGTGTTGTACAAGAAAATTATCACCTCAAAAGGAGTAAGATTTAAAGTTCAAGGATTTGTAAACCAATAAAAGTATGAAAAGATTGTTTTTATTGTCCGCTACTTTAGTTAGCCTACAGATGGTATACTCACAAATAAAGTATCCGATAGTTGACACCGGGCAGAAGGATTATTATAGCAATAATAGTAAGATTGAAATGCCAATGCCGGGAGAGGATTTTTACGGACAAGACGCATGCATTCATGGCTACCAGCCAAAGTATAAAGACAATGGTGACGGTACCGTCACAGATCTTATCACTGGACTCATGTGGGAAAAGAATATGGGAGAGAAGCTAACATTCGAAGAAGCCAAGAAAAAAGCAGAATCATTACGCACAGGAGGGTATAATGACTGGCGCATTCCTACTGTAAAAGAACTGTATTCATTGATTCTGTTTACAGGACAAGCTATGGGTGAACGGACCATCCGGCCATTTATTGACACAAAATATTTTGACCAGCCTATAGGCGATCTTAATAAAGGAGAACGCGAAATTGATGTACAGACTTGGACTTCAACCATATATAAGGGAACGACCATGAATGGGCAGACTACAATTTTTGGCGTTAATTTTGTAGACGGTAGGATAAAAGGGTATCCATTGAGAATGAGAGGTAAAGAAAATAAAATGTATTTTCGCATGGTAAGAGGAAACACCGAATATGGCAAGAACCAACTTGTAGACAATGGAGATGGAACAGTAACCGATTATGCAACTGGGCTTATGTGGCAAAAAGCTGACAACGGAAAGATATATGATTGGAAAGATGCTCTAGCTTATGCAGACACTCTCAGTCTTGCCGGATATACAGACTGGTATCTACCTAATGCTAAAGAACTGGAATCTATCGTTGATTATGACCGTTCACCATCGTACACAAACTCACCTGCCATATCTCCATTGTTGGAATGTACATTGCATAATCTATATGACGGAGTGAAAGATTATGCGTATTATTGGAGTTCTACCACTCATCTTGACGGTCGTAATCCATACGAAAGAGCGGTGTATGTCTGCTTCGGGCATGCCTGGGGAAGAGAGCCTCACACAGATGAATTATGCGATGTGCACGGAGCAGGAGCACAGCGTAGCGATCCTAAATCAGACAATCCATCTAATGTACCATATTTTTTTGGTCCTCAAAAAGATATGCAATGTGTTTACAATGCTGTAAGATGTGTCCGTAAGATTAAATGATGAAATTATTAAATTTATAAACAATGAAAAAGTTAATGTTTACAGCCATATTCTTTTGCATGTCATTGGTTATGGCATTTGGAAATAATCCATGGAAATTTGCCGTTGTTGGAGATACGCATGTTCCCAATGCTTATACGATAAAAAAGATTGTTCCAAAACTTCTTGAAGATAAAGTTGAAGTTGTGTTGTTTGTTGGCGACCTGATACAGGGAGGCAAAGGACAAAGTGCCGAAGGCATGACTAAAGAGCTTACAGAATGGAAAAAACTGGCAAAACCACTTACTGATGCTGGCATTAAAATACTTGCAGTACGTGGAAATCATGAAGCCGATGTGAAAGGAAATAATATTGAGGCATGGAAAAAAATAATATCTCCTGAACTGAATGTTGTATACACCTATAAGAATATTACATTCGTAGGCTTGGACAACTACTTAAACGGAGAAAGGACTGTAGATATAGAATGGTTGAAAAAAGCCCTTAATAGAATTGATAAAGGCAATATTATAATTCCATTTGGACATGAACCTGCATTCAGTTGTAACACCTTTCATCCTGTCTGCCTTGATGAAAACACGGAAAACAGAAATAAATTTTGGAATCTGCTTGAAGAATACGATGTAAAATATTATTTCTGCGGGCATACTCATCAATATAATTTAAGCCAGATTAGTCATAATGGACATACTATACAACAGGTAATAAGTGGGGGTGGAGGCGGTTCCCTTCAAATAAAACGTGGAGGTATAAAAAACACAGACAATTATGAAGTAAAGCCTATTGATCTGAAAATCGAAACCGGATATGTATTAGTACAAGTTACCAATAATGAAATAAAAACCCAATGGATAAAAATATATGATCAAAATGTAAAGAAACATTCTCAAAATCATCAAAGAAAAAAACTGAGGAGAAAACAACAACCGCCATTACATAGGCCTACTTATTGATAAAGATTCAGATATTAATGCGTATTGACTTTGTTTATAATTAACTTTTGTCTTTACGCATTTTTTTACTCTGATTGCAATCCTAATTAAGAATAATGCATAATACAAAAATATGATAATTCTCAGATTTAAATAAGGAAAGAGAATTTTAATCCCAACAAGGCAAAGCAATAGATATTTCATCATAAACAAAACTCTCATAGGCAATATAAAATGAATTCACATATCATATTGTTTACCCAACATAAATACAATAAAGCAGACTATACAGATAATTTTATACAATACATATAACCAACAAAAAAATCGACAAAATCGCAAAAAGTATATATAGTTTTACGTTTTCATTATAAATTAGTTTCAAAGCAATAATTTATTCACATTTTTTATATTTATTGGAATTATATCCATATATTTGCATCTTGGATATATTACGATTCTGAATTATCTCTTGAGGCACACAAAATCTCACCTGCATAAGATATAATACAAGATATTAACTATTAAAAAATCGACTAATTTATAACACTAATTTTATGAAAAAACTTTTACACACACAAAGAAGAGGATTGGCACTCTGGCTGCTGACCCTTATGTGCTTGGCCTCGGTAAATGTATGGGGACAAGAGACGAAAGTAATAGACTTTTCTAACGGTCTGCCATCAGACTGGTCTAAAACAGGAACCGTTGCAAAACAAAATTATGCCGGTAAATCCTGTACTCAATTACAAACAGCGGCAACAATCAAAAGTCCTGTATTCACAGAAGCTTTTTCTTCCGTGAAAATACATTTAACAAGAAGCAGCAAAGGAACAACATTTACATTCAGTTATCAAATTGAAGGCAACGAACCTGTTGAAATAAAGACATATACAGCAAGTGATGTAGAATCAAATAATTTCAAAGACTACGAGATAGAAATACCTGAAGCTGCACAAGTTCCAAATTGCCAGTTCGTATTCTCTTCTGAAAAAGCATCATATTATATTTATAGTCTAACTTTTACACCCAAGGCCTCTTCAACAACTCAATGTTCTGCCCCGACATTCAGTCCTGCATCAGGCACATCGTTCGCAAACACATTAACCGTTACAGCCTCAACAGCCACTGAAGGCGGAAAGATTGTTTATACTACAGACCCTGAGGCTACACTCGACGCCAACTCAACTGAATTTCCGAGCGAAGGACTTACTATAGATGCTACAACAACAATACGCGCCATAACAGTTGATTCTAACGGAGCATTGGAAAATAGCAATGAAGTATCAGCCACATATACAAAGATTGATGCGCTGAACGGACTTGCCGAACTGCGCGCCAAGATAAGAGAAGACAACGTAACAAGCCAAAAGGACGCTAAAGAATATATTGTAAGCCTGAACAATGCCGTTGTAACAAAGGTTAGCGGCAACAATGCATTTATAGAAGAAAACGAAACCGGTATACAATATTTCAAGTATAACAACGACTTAAAAGAAGGCCAGGTTATCAACGGCACAGCCACTGTAAAAGGCTTTATGTATAACAACTGGGCCGAACTGATAAGCATCGAAGGCGACATAATTATAACAGACGGAGGAGCTGTAGCTCCGACAGAAGTTACCCTTGAAGAACTTACAAACAACTACGACAAATATGAATCACGCCTTGTTAAAGTAACCGCAGCTGAAGTAACTTCTGCTTTCAGCAACAGAAACGGCGAGATTTCACAAAACGGAACAACATTAGCCGTAAGAGCAGCCGACGAGTCTATCTCAATGACATTGGGAGAAACAATCGACATAATTGGAGTTCTCGGAATTTACTTCGACACAAAGCAGTTGAACGTCTTTTCACAGGACGACATAACAAAGTCTGAAAAAACAAACACATTCTCATGGACTGCAACATCGGCTGAAATAGATATCAACAACGGAGACATGAGCGCTCTGCCTACCCTGACTAACACATACGAGGGAGCAGTAAACTACGACAGCTCAAACAAGGGCGTTGCCACTATCTGTGAGACAGACGGACAGATAACCATCGTAGGCGCAGGAACTACCACTATAACCGCAACACTGGCATCTGACCCTGAGGTTAAGTCTTCGTATGAACTTACGGTAAACAAGACCACAGCAACACTCGAATTTGAACAGCCATCATATACAGTGAACTTTGATGAGATAATTACTCTGAAAGCCGTATCAAACAATCCGGATGCACAGATAACTTATTCTGCAACTGAAGGCGACTGGTATATAGATGAAACATCGGGCGAATTCTTGGCTGGCACTACAGCCGGAAGCGTAACAGTTACTGCTACAATGGCAGAAAGCGACAAATACACCGGCGCAACTGCAACATGCACAGTGAATATCGTTGACCCGAACCAGCAGGTTTATAGCGATGTTATCACAGCTGAAGATTTGGCTGCGACAACTACACAATATATAGATTTCTCTGGCGTAACAAAGACTTCAGATGCCGTTTATGCAGGTAATTCCGCCAAGAATAACAGTGGCTCAATCCAACTAAGATCAAGCAACAGCAATTCTGGAATTGTTGCTACAACATCAGGTGGAAGAATATCTCAGATAATTATAACATGGGATAATTCAACTGCAAACGCCAGACAAATTGATGTCTACGGAAATACAAATCCATATACAAGCGCAGCAGAACTTTATGAAACAAGTGGTAATACAAACCAAGGTGAACTTATCGGCAGCTTAGCAAAAGGTGAAACAACACTGACCGTCGAAGGCAACTATCCTTATGTCGGAATAAGAAGCAACGACGGAGCATTATACATCAAAGACATAACCTTTGTATGGGAAAAAGTGTCAGAGCCTACCACCGGTTCATTCTCAATCACCGACGCCGGATTCGCCACATACTACACCTACAAGGCGTTTGTAATGCCGGAGAATGTGCAGGGCGGAATTGTAACTAAAGCCAACAATGAAACAAACCAGCTCACCGTAAGCTACAACTATCAGCCGGGCACTGTTGTTCCTGCTAAGACTCCTATCGTGCTTAAAGGCGAGAAAGGTGACTACACCGTAAACTACACTACATCTGAAGAAACGGCTCCTGCAGGCAACATGCTCTATGGTGCAGACAACGTTGACGCAGACGGAATGACATTTGTTGAGGGAACCAACGTTAAATACTACAAGCTTGCACTTGGCAACGACGGCAAATGCGGATTCTACTGGGGCGCAGCCGACGGCGCAGCATTCGAATACACAGCCAACCGCGCATTCCTTGCCATCGACATAACAGACGCATCGCAGGCTCCTGAAGGCTTCTCGCTCGACGGCGACGGCGGCACAACTGGCATAGACGGCGTTATGAACGGCAACGACGACAGCCAGAAGATTTACACCGTAACCGGCATTTACGCAGGTAAGAGCCTCGACAAACTGCCCAAAGGCATATACATCGTAGGCGGTAAGAAAGTAGCAGTGAAATAAACAACAACATTAAATAAGACAGATAAAGGAGAAACATATTATGGAAAAGTATATAAAACCGGAATGTAAAATAGTAGAAGTAAAGTTTGAAGGCAACCTGATGCAGGCCTCTAATATCCCTCCGACATCAGATACAGATCTCGGATGGAACGACGAAGTCAGCGACAACCCTATGCTCGCGCCTGAGCACAAGAGCATCTGGGGTGAAGATTAACCCCCAATGCGGCATCGGCCGCATACGGTTTAATACATGTTTTTTATGATTCAGTTTGACGGAGGGGCATGCGCCATGACGCATGTCCCTCCGGTGTTTTTATCCCAAATCGGGCATAAGGATTTGGTCTGTATTTTTGCATAGCGGATTTTAGTCAGATTTTTCGCAGGCGCAACGGGCTATGTCAGGAAAAATCTGACGAAAACCTTGTCTGGCAATATGCGGTCTTTTGCCTTGCGAAAGGTATGCTTTCAGACTGCAGAATGTGGTCTTTTACGACACAAAAGGATAGCTTTTGCCTGCATGGGCTGAGTCAACCTCTGTCAGGAGCAGGCGGAGAGCCGGTCAACCTAAATCAGTAAATATAACAAATCTGTACGAAAAATATTTTTCCTAAAAACTCATCACTCGTCACATAGCGGTTTAACCTTCTGACAATCAATGTATTGCAGTGTGACGAGTTGCCGTTTCAACTCATCACGCATCAGGTTTGCGACGCTTATGTGACGAGTTGACTTTTCAACTCGTCACACTACAAAAGACTGACTATCAACGCCTTGCACACAAATGTGACGAGTGACGAGTTTCTGTTCAAAAAAATATACGAGATTCATCGGCCGACGCGTTCCAAAAGCCGAAAGCGTCTGTGTAGAGTTATTCACATCCTGCCGGCACGCCTCAGATCTTTATGCCTATAAATATGCGTGCGCGCCACTTGGTGATGTTCAGCAGCAGCTCGTCGCGGTCGCCAAGCTGCGAGGTGTTTACGACAGAGGTAAACCCGGCGAAATAGCGGCCGAAATGCCTGATCACGGCAATGCGCCCCACAGCTATTATATTTGGAAACCTGTAGGGCATCCTGGTGCGGCTGCCGCCTGTTGTCAGCCGGCTTCGGCTGTAGACCACAAGTTCGGGCAGCGCCGACAGATGTATGAGCCAGCCGTGACGCAGCACAAGGTTGTAGCCGTAACCCGCGCCTAAGCCGACGCAGAGTATGCTTAGCCTCGACTCAGGGTTGCCTATAACGTCGTCGTGGCGCGCCTTGAGCACTCCGCCCATGAACGAGGCGCCGAGCATGAGGCTTCCGCAGCTGCGCTTCTGCATCCACGACTGGCTGAACACGGCAGGATAAGAGAAGCGGCGGCCGTTGAAGGCATAATAGGCGTTGAGCGTCAGCATGTTCTGGCTTATCAGTCCGGCCGGTATGCTGATGTCGCCGCGCTGAGTGTGGACATTGCCCTCGAAAGTCTTTGCCGAATGGAATATCACGTCGGCGCCCAACTTGTTGCCGTAGGCGTTCATGTTCAGCTCATAGTCTTTCTTCTCGCCCGCAAGATGTGCCGGGTTCATGGCCACGCTGAGCGACAGTCCGCGGTAAGCGGCGCTGAGACTTACGGTGTATTTGTTCTGCGCCTTCATCTCCGTATTGAAGTTGCCGTCGGCGTTGACGCCCCGCGTGCGTATGTCAGAGCCCGAGGCGTTGAGTGTGAGCCTGAAGCGCAGCCGCTGCGGCGTGCGCTCAATATAGCTTGTGTCTACACGGCTCCGCGCCCGGCTGTCGCGCATGTCGAGTATCTTGTCTATCTCGCGCTTAGCCCGGTAAGCCTCGGCCTTAAGTCTGTCTTTAGCCGCTATGGTGTCGTCTGCGGCAACCGAGGTGCTATCGTATGGCGCGGCCGTCAGTGCGACCGCCAGCAGTAGTGTTATCATATATATTATAAGAACGGCGGCAGGGCGTTTTTATTTCATTCCTGCGTCAATGATTTATGCCCGCGTAGAAGCTGTCATACAATGAAAATAAACGTTACGCCATTGCAACACATTTGTCAGTCTTTCATAACATGGCGTTAACCTTATTGCAACATGCCGCATATAACTTTGCAGCCGTAAACGATAGAAAGCATTTCAAAGTATGATTAAAAGGTTAAGATTAGCCGTGGCGCTGATATTCATCCTGACAGCATTCAGAGCATACGCGGCAGACATTAAGGGAAAAGTTACAGACAGTACGACAGGCGAGGCGCTCATCGGAGCAACCGTGCAGATTGAAGGAACGGCCAAAGCGGCTGCAACAGACATCGACGGACTGTTCACGTTCAGCGGACTCGACGAAAACGCAAATTATACTTTAACCATAAAATACATCTCTTACAAGACTAAAAAAATTGACGGGGTTCGGGCTGAAGCTCAGCCACAGGTGTTAGAGATAAAGCTCACACCCGACGAACAGACGCTGAAGGAGGTTACGGTTACCGGCGTGGCTAGGAAGAATACGGAGATCGCGGTAATACAGATGACCAAGAGCAGTCCCGTCATAGTGAGCAACGTATCGGCACAGGAAATAACAAAGACACAGGACACTAACGCAGGAGAGGTGATACGCCGAGTGCCGGGCGTGAGCCTCATCGACGACAAGTTTGTCATGGTGCGCGGACTATCGCAGCGCTACAACAACGTTTGGATCAACGGCGGAGCCGTGCCTAGCTCGGAAGCCGACTCAAGGGCTTTCTCGTTCGACCTTATTCCAAGTTCACAGATAGACAACATGCAGATTGTGAAGACGCCGTCGCCCGAATATCCGGCTGACTACACCGGCGGATTCATCACCATAACGACGAAGGACATTCCGGCGGAAAACACAGCCGAGCTGTCTGTCGGCGGCAACTGGAACGACATTTCTTCATTCTCCGACTTCAAGTATGCCAAGGGTTCGGGCACCGACTTCCTCGGTTTCGACAGCGGCATGCGCGGACTCAACGGCGGCATAAACGCCACGATGAACAGCATTGCCGGCAACGGTGTCGACCTGCTGAACAACGGTCTTAACAATGACTGGCGCGTAAGGACGATGAGTCCGCTGGGCGACCTGAAGCTGTCGGGCTCGCTGGGACGCCGCTGGAAACTGGGCGACCGCCAGCTCGGAATGATTGCTGCCTTCAACTACAGCAACGAATACCGCAAGTATGAAGACATGCAGAACAACCTCTACGGCGTGTATGATGCCGACAAAGACCAGTCGAACTATCTGCGCTACTCTGTAGACGACCAATATAACCACAACGTGCGACTGGGAGCCATGCTCAACTTCACCCTACTTTCTGCCGACGGCAACAGCAAGTATCAGTTGAAGAACATCTTCAACCAGATTGGCAACGACCGCTACACATGGCGCGAGGGACTGAGCGCACAGTCGGACAACGAGAACTCGGCTGAATATTACTACCGCAGCCGCACCACATACAACGGACAGATAACCGGAAAGCACACCTTTGCGCTGGATGAGCTCGACTGGAGCGCAAGCTACTCTTATGCCAACCGCAACGTGCCCGACCGCCGCCGCTATCTCATAAACGACGCTCTGGAGCCGGGAGTGATGCAGCTGACAAGCCCCAACGACATATCGCGCGAATGGACAAAGCTCGACGAGCACATCGTATCGGCAGCAGTGAACGACAAGCACGAATTCAAGTTCGGATCGTTCACACCGTCGCTAAAGTTTGGAGCCTACGGCGAATACCGCACACGTAAGTACACCACCCGCGACTTTATCTACAACTGGAACGCTGCCAGCAACACGCTGCCCGACGGATTCCGCCAGAACGACCTGTCGGAGATGCTCAGCGACGAGAGCTACTTCGGTGCCGACCGCCTGTATCTGCTCGAGGAACAGCACATGCGCAACAACTATAAAGGAAACAACTATCTCGGAGCCGGATATTTCGCAGCCAACATTCCGCTCGGCAAGCTGAACATCTACGCCGGACTGCGCTACGAATATGACCACATGGAGCTGATAACAAACACACGCGACAACGCCGAGAGCCCCTTCAGCCACAACTATGAGTACAGCGACCTGTTCCCCTCGGTGAACACCACCTACAAGATTAACGACAAGCACCAGCTGCGCCTGTCATACGGCAAGACGGTCAACCGTCCTGAGTTCCGCGAGGTGTCGCCCTCAGTGTTCTACGACTTCGACCTGGCATCAGACGTGCAGGGTAACACCGACCTGAAGCCATGCTACATACAGAACGTCGACTTCCGCTACGAGTTCTATCCCTCTAAGGGCGAGCTTATCTCAATAGCGGCATTCTACAAATACTTCGACTCACCTATCGAGTGGACCTACACCGTTACGGGCGGAACAAGTCTTGTGTATTCTTACATGAACGCTAAGCGCGCCAACAACTACGGTATAGAGCTCGACATACGCAAAGACCTCTCGTTCATAGGCCTGCCCGGCTTCAGCTGGTCGTTCAACGGAGCGCTGATTAAGAGCCGCGTGAAGTTTGAAGAAGGCTCAAAGGAGGAGAACCGCCCCATGCAGGGCCAGTCACCTTACCTCGTGAACACCGGAATATTCTACAAGAACGACAAGATGCAGCTCGACATAGCACTGCTCTACAACCGCATAGGCAAACGAATAATCGGAGTAGGACGCAGCGAAGGAACAACAAGCGGCAACGAGACCCTGAGAGTGCCCGACAGCTACGAGATGCCCCGCGACGTGATAGACCTCTCGGCATCGAAGAAATTCGGCAAGCACTGGGAAGTGAAGCTAAGCATACGCGACCTGCTGGCACAGAAAGTCTACTACAAGCAGTTTGCCGACGTTCACTACTCAAACGGAACAAGCCGCGAGGTAGAGCAGATAACAAGAGTATACAAGCCCGGCCGCAACATAGGAGTAAGCGCCGTGTATAAGTTCTGATAAAGGGATAAAGCGGAACATCTGCCCACATTACTCCCATCAGTACCATTACTTCCATAAAAGAAAAAATAAAAAAATTATTCACTATAAGATGTTTAACAAAAAGATGAAAATGGACAAGTTTAAACTTTACGGATGCTTAGGCATCATGGCAATGGCGCTCACAATGAGCTCTTGCAGCGACGACGACAATTCAGGCACTACACAGAGCGGTGTCAACTGGACCACCAACGGCGGTATCAAGGCCTGCGACCACCTGCTGTTCACGGCAGACGGCGACGCCAACGTAAACGACAACGGTACACAGATCGGAAACGGTGACCAGGAGTTTGTTTTCACAGGAAAGCAGACTATCAAGAAAGGCACATATATCCTGAAAGGATGGGTTTACATAGCCGACGGAGCCGAGCTTACAATAGAGCCGGGAACCGTAATCAAGGGCGACAAGCAGACAAAGGCTTCGCTCATAGCTGAGCGCGGCGGAAAGCTCATCGCACAGGGAACAGCAACAGAACCTATCGTGTTTACATCAGAAGAGGCTAAAGGCAACCGCCGTCCGGGCGACTGGGGTGGCATCATCCTCTGCGGTAAGGCTAAGAACAACAAGAGCGAAATGCAGATTGAAGGTGGTCCGCGCACCAAGCACGGAGGTAACGACGACGCCGACAACTCTGGCGTGCTGAGCTACGTGCGCATCGAGTTTGCAGGCTATCCTTTCCAGACTGACCAGGAAATCAACGGTCTTACACTCGGTTCTGTAGGAAGCGGCACAAAGATCGACCACGTACAGGTGTCATATACCAACGACGACTCTTATGAGTGGTTCGGCGGAACAGTAAACTGCAAATATCTTGTAGCATACAAAGGCTGGGACGACGACTTCGACACAGACAACGGATTCAGCGGAAAAGTTCAGTTCGGTCTGTCAGTACGCGACTCTAAGATTGCCGACGTATCACAGAGCAACAGCTTTGAGAGCGACAACAACGCCGACGGTTCTAACAGCGAGCCTCACACATCTGCCGTATTCTCTAACATGACACTCGTAGGCCCGATGGCTACAGACGCTTCGTTCGTAAACGACGCTTCTTACATCAACGGCGGCAACTACTATCCCAACAACGGCTCAAGCCTCGGCAAGTTCCAGGCTGCAATGCACATACGCCGCGACACTCACCTCAACTGCTTCAACTCTGTTGCAATAGGCTGGCCTATCGGTATCATCATCGACAACGAGAAGGGCGACACACAGGGCGCAGCAACAGCAGGCAACCTGAAGCTCGAGAACATCTGGCTGGCTAATGTCAACGCCGTTGGTACTGACTTCAACAAGATTTATGTAGACGGTCTCTACAACTACGAGACAAAACAGGTTGACGAATCTCAGCCTTCATTCTCAAGCACATTCTTCAAGGCTCAGAGCGGCAACAAGTTCTATGAGGCTGCTACAGGCTGGTTCGACACAACAGGATATATCCCGACATCAGGCAGCCCGCTGCTCAGCGCTGCAGCATTCACAAACTCGCTGCTGAGCGGTTTCGACCAGGTTTCTTACATCGGAGCTTTCGCTGCAGGCGACACATGGCTCGACGGATGGACAAACTTTGATCCTCAGAACACAGACTATTAATTCCTAGATTTAAAGATCCCTATAAGACAACGACGCCCCGCAGGAATGATTCCTGCGGGGCGTCACTTTTTTTGTGCGTTATAGCAATAATGACCTTACCGGCATGCCGCGCTGACTCTATGTCGAAAGAGCATCGTCCGGCACACGGCTGTCTGCCGTCGGCCACAACTTAATTATTCTTCCTCAAGATACCACTTAGAGTATTCAACATAATGCTTGGCAAAGCTCTCTGCCTGGTCGGGACGTGTCTTCTTGATAAACTTGGCAGGCACTCCGCCCCATATCTCGTGCTGACCAATCTTTGTGCCCTGCAGCACCAGTGCGCCGGCAGCTACTATTGCGCCCTCGCCCACTTCGGCATTGTCGAGCACGGTTGCGCCCATTCCTATCAGCGCTCCGCGGCGTATCGTGCAGGCATGCACGGTGGCGTTGTGGCCTATGCTCACGTCGTCTTCAATGACAACCGGACCGGTGGTGTTGGTAACATGCACGCAGGCACCGTCCTGCACGTTTACACGGTTGCCTATGGTTACGGGAGCCACATCGCCGCGCACAACGGCATTGAACCATATTGAGCATTCGTCGCCCATGTTAACCTCGCCAACAACAGTGGCGTTCTCGCTGAAATAGCAGTCCTTGCCCCATTTGGGTGTCAGACCTTTTATTGATTTTATTAATGCCATAATGTTATTATCTTTTTTTTATGTTCACGATGCAAAGTTAGTTTATTTTATATTGCAAAACAAAAAATCGGCACTTAATAGCTTGCACGTAAAGTAAAGATTATGTATTTTTGAACATTGAAAATAAAATCATCTATAAATATTATGCTGGAAACAGGACTTACACACACAAGCAGCCTGACGGTGACCGAAGCTCTCACCGCCAAGGCCATGGGTTCGGGCGACATGCCCGTGTTGGCTACGCCGGCCATGATGGCGCTGATGGAGAACGCCGCAATGTTGGCAGTTGCCCCCGAACTGCCCGAAGGAAGCACCACCGTAGGCGGACACATAGAGTCATCACACCTGAAGCCTACGCCATTAGGAGCTGAGGTCAAGGCTGAAGCCACGCTGACAAAGGTAGACGGCCGTAAACTATATTTCACCGTCAAAGCCATGCAGGGCGACGCCGTGATAGGCGAAGGCACTCACCTGCGCTTCATCGTTGACCGCGAGAAGTTTATGAGCAAGCTGTAAGAAGCTACAACCGAAAGGCATATCGAACAAAACAACAAGACTAAAACTTTTTTTGTTGACAAGCTGCGGATCGCAGATCCTTATATTCCATGCTGTCAGATTATAAATCTGACAGAACATTAGCTTTGTTGCTTCATTAGATTCATAAATACCAACAAGACTAATGTGCCGGCAGATTTGTACGAGTTGTTGAGCGCAGCGAAAAATCTGCCGGAATTAAATATCAGGATCTGTGATCCGCTGATGTTTTGAAATAACAACCATCATGAATATTAATTGTTTACCAATTTATTTATTACCTTTTGTATTTTCGCGCAGTTTCAGTTCGTCCATAAATTTCTGATACAAAGCTACGGCACCATAATGCCAGAGTTTCGTGTTAAAAGCAATACACATCTTTATACCATTGCATCCATTCCTGCAACTTAGAATCTTGCGTGTTTACAGCATTCAGCACATCATAGTTGGTGAAAGCATTGAACATTTTGTCTCCGTTGATTAATGCCTTATATGTATTTATCGAGTTGTTCAGATGCGTATTCTTGGCATGATGGCATACTGAGAAAGTCACTGCTTTATATGTTCCTGTGTCCTGCAAGGCGAAAGCAAGCATCTGATTACGCCAAAGTTGATTAAGTCCATCCTTAAACGGACAACCTTTGATATCTACCGAACCTTGATATTTATCCCGATGTTTCTTCAGAATCTCCCAATATTTATAGCCTATCATGTGATAATGGCATTTTTCAGGCTCATTTAATATGCTTGCGAGAATACATTGAGTGCAATTATCTTTATGTTCATTTGCTTTACTTTTATATGCGCCACATGTCGTAAACTCCTTCTCGCTAAGTTTATGCTCGATAAGCCACAGGCACAAATTATCTTCTTTGTCATAATAGGCAATAGCCACATCTGCATCTGTTCCTGCTCCGTTGGAGTGGTCGTTAAGGACACCTTTACCTGACTGAATATCCTGTCCCCAATATTCAAAACAGAATCCATGATGCAATCTGTCTCTTGCTATCTTCTTAAAGTCGGAAGGACATCCGGGAATAAGCGGCAATATATTATCAGCTTCCTCTGAAAGGAGCATAGGCATGAAAAGATTTATACAAGCCGTCTGAGAACTTACGGCATGCCAGGCAAACTTATGAAGCTTAAAAGCAAAATATCCCTTTTGCATTTCCTGCAAGTATGGGATAATTGGCTTGTACATCATTTGAGGAACCTCTGAATTTTCCGGGAAAAGGGCATCGTATTCATGTCCTCTATACAAACCTCTCTCCGTCGTTATGTTTTTGCGTTTCCAGTCTATTATGTGTACATAAATAGCCCTTTGTTCTAAATTTAAATTGCTTGGCATATAGTATTTCATCCCATTAATAATCTCTTCCATAGGTACCATTTAAAATGTTGTAATGCTTGATTTATCTAAAAAGCAAATATACAACAAATTTCGAAGTTAGATAATACAAACTAAAAATATTTTTTAGCTTCCGCATTTACAAATATTCACCAACAAGACGGATGTACCGAATAACTAATCTATGATTCGCTAAGTTTTTATATTATGTCTATCATAGCCTTAATCTTCCCAAATATTATTCCATGCATTATGGAATATATTACCAGGAAATGGATTTTTAAATCTTTCTATTCCATTATTATTACGCCCATCTTTACCTTGCAATTGATTTAAATTAATTTCTGCCGGCAACGACATATTCAAATTTTTTTTACGTTGTATTTTATTGCAATATCTGTCATGAATTTCATAGAGAAGTTTGATAAACTGACTGCGGGATAAGATATAATAGTCGGGATTATTTTCTTCGTCAAAATAGACAAAGACATAAGGTCCCTTTACTTTTTTATTAAGTTCTTCCAAATCAATGCTATCCCTAAGAGAAAAGCCTGAGGGGAAATCTCTTCCATATCTTGCCTTAACCTGTATAAGGGCTGACTGATGATGCCATGTGTTGTCATCACATTTGATACAGATTATATCTATCGACTTATTGTTTCTTATGACGGTATTAGCATTAACTGCCGTCCATCCTCTTTTAAGAAGTTCTGTAATTACAAGACTCTCACCAACAGCTCCAGTAAATTGCTTATCATTACTTTTCATTAGAATAATATATGATTAAAGATCGTCCATAATTTGCTGTCTCAGCTTGTCTTGATTAGCCTTATCAAAATAACTAATCATAACATTACAATTAAAATCCTGATGTGTAATTTCTAATTGTATTTCACCATTATTTCCAGAGAAAACGCTATAATATTTACATCTGTCCATTTTTACCGCATGCAATTTTCGAAAATCATCATCAGCATATTCATCTTGAAATTCCTCCACACAGGTTGTCGGTTCACCATATTTTTCAGAAAGCATAGATTTATAATTTAAATAGCAACCTTCTAAGTCTCCCCATTTATCCATATCTGGAAAAAATACCGAAACTTTACAAATCATTCCGCTTTTATCAGCTATAGCGCATATTGTACAGTTTTTTATATCCGCCAAACTCTCCTAACAATAACGATATACCATCTTTAATAGTCACAGGTTCATAGCCTTTGGCTTTCAACTTATTTGTAAAAGACTGAAGAGTTCCTTCCATCGGAATACCCTTAAACTTCATGTGCTCAGTCTGAGCTGGACATACGCCAACAAAGAGTGTCAGCATAATGGTTAGAAATAGTTGTTTCATAATAGTACTTATTAATTTAACACAAAAGAATTTTATCGTTTATAATTGTAATAACTTATATGCCGACAACCTTTCGGCAATATTCTATCATCTATAAAAAGAGTTCAGTAAATTCTACATATCGAAAATGTAAACAATACATTCACGAAACTGACGTAATCACAATAATAATACAATGGCCTATTTCCTTTTATTATAACTCATTGCTTTTACATAATCCGGCATAGACTTATGCATACGACAATAATTTTACTTTTTCGCAAAGTTAATTATATTATAAATCATAAAAAAGACTTATCCAATATTTTTTATAAAAAGACCATAATATTCATTATTAAAGACATGCCATATAAGTATTGACAGCCATATACTAACAAGACTAATGTACCGACCATTTTACCTTGTAACCTCCTCTTCAATAACACAAAAAACCGTTCCTTTACTCTTAATATCATGGTCCGTCTCTCCTATTCCATCAGAATCCACGAAAAAAGGCTATGAGTTAGGCTTGAAAAGTGGGCCACTTTTGCATAAAAAGTGGCCGAGTTACGATGCGTAACTCGGCCACTAACAGTTCGAAAGTAAATCGATAAATATTTCTTAATAAATAGGCTTATTTTAGAATTTAAATATTTAATCTGAAAGAAAAAGTAATATAAAATGTTACAATTTTCAGGAACTTTTTCTGACGACGGCTATTTGCGCCCCGTTATCGTAGCCACAACATACTCTGAACATGTGCCTATGCGGAACTTGCCGCCCCAGATGCCAAGGCCCGAACTTACATAATATTGCGTGTTGCTGCGCTGCCACGGACCGTAAGAGCACTCGTAGATGCGGTCGGTTATCCACGATATGGGCCATAGCTGTCCGCGATGGGTGTGGCCGCTAAGCTGAAAGTCAACGCCGGCACGCTCGGAGCGGTCGAGATGATAGGGCTGATGGTCGAGCAGAATGGTGTATCTGCTCTTGTCGGCACTGCGCATAAGCTCCGCCACGCTGCGGCGGCGCGGGTTGGTGCGGTCGTCACGGCCAATGATGCACAGCCGCCCCACGCATGCCATGCTGTCGCGCAGCAGCGTTATGCCGGCGTCGGCAAAGAACTTCTGCGCCTGCGGCTCGCCGCTGTAATACTCATGATTGCCAAGACAGGCATACACCGGAGCGTTGAGACGGCGCAGCTCTGACGCCATGTTCTCCTCGATGAGCGGACGCATGCTGATGTCTATCATGTCGCCGGCAATAAGGATAAGGTCGGCATGCTCGGCGTTAATCATGTCCACCCAGCGCGCCAGCTCCTTGCGGCGATTGTGATAACCGAGATGAAGGTCGCTCATCATGACCACCTTAACAGGGCGGCCGAGATGCTTGTCGGTGGTGAGTTGTATGGTATGGCGCACCTTGTTGTTATAGTGAATGTTGCCGGCAATGAACACAAGCGCTACGACGGCAAACAGCACCGTGGACACGATGCAGTTGGAATAGAGCCATGAGCGCGGCACGAGGTGAAGGAACCGCCCGAGGTCGAGCAGCAGAAAGGCGATGACGAGATAAAGAAGGATGAATATGGAGGAGTTGCCCACCTCGTAACACGCCGAGGCAAGATTGAGGGGAAGGCCGTCGATGGCACGCGAAAAGTTAAGAAACAGGGTGAGAAATGCCGCCAGACCAACGCCCACCACAGCCCAGCGCCAGCCCGCCGACAACGGCAGGAGGCACCACACATTCCACAGAACATAGGCAAGGCCGACGAACGGCAGCACGAAGAAAAGAACAAACCACATTGTTTTCATTGTTTTAAGTATGGCTGCAAAGTTACATCTTTCGCCGCACTTACGGCACGGCAGCAACACGAAAAACGGGATAATGGTAATATTTTCGGTAAAACATGCACAACTGACAGGCAAAAAACATGCCCGAAGATTTCTCTCCGGGCGCAAGTCAAAACAATACTATCTACCTGTTAACTGAAGATATTGAAGAGTCAGTATCTTATAATTGCAATAAGTTTCAACGAAGCGGTTGCGGCTCTGCGTGTATTGCGTCTGAGCCTTCAGCAGGTCGGTCATGGTGGCGGTTCCGGCGCGATAGTAGCTGTTGTTGAGCCTCAGGTTTTCGGCAGCCTGCTCTATCGACTTGCAGGCTATGCCCAGCTGGGTGTAGGCCGTGTTGAGGTCGTTCCATGCCTTCTGCATGCCGATGACGAGCAGCTGCGACTTGTCCGTAAGCTCGGTCTGCGCGTCGGCAACCTCCATCTTGCGGCGCTTTATGGCGTGGCTTCCGCCCCACCATGCCGACAGTGGCACGTTGACAGTGGCAAACACCACGCCGAACGAGCGGCTGCAGTCGAGCAGGTCGTGATACATATATCCGGCGCCTACGCTCACCGTAGGCATGTTCTTGCCCACGTCGAGCTTCTGCTTCAGCCTCGTGGCCTCAACGTTCTTTTCGAGCAGGCGGTATTCGGGCGTAAGCTGCAGTGCCGACCGGTGGTCGCTCTTCAGCGAGGCGGGCGACTCGGGCATCTCGCCCACCCTGATGTCTGACACGAGCACAAAGCTGCTGTCCTCGAGTCCGAGATATTGCGCGAGCAGCATTCTTGCCACAGCGATGTTGCCCTCAAGGCTTACGCGGTTGCTCATGTTGTCGTTCTTCTCGAGCTGCACCTGCAGCAGGTCGTTCTTCAGCGCCACGCCGGCGTTGACCGAGTTGCTCACATCACGATAAATGCGCGTGAGCATGGTGTCGGCCACGTGCAGCGTGTTGAGTTTCTCGTTGAGAGCCACGAGCTGCCAGAAATACTGTTCGGCTGTAAGTTCCACGTCGTTTTCCGACTTTTCGAGCTGCAGCTTGCTCACGTCAACGCCCAGTCCGGCAAGCTTGTTGCCGTTGACAATCTGTCCGCCGGCAAACAGGGGCTGAACGGCAGTAACGCCTCCCATGAGTCCGTTTTTGCACATCTCCATGGCCATGTCGGGCTGAAGCTGCATCTTGGCCATGCCCTTGTCGGCATTGAAGCCCATGCCGGTGGCACTGACAATGGGAAAATAGTTGGTGAAGGCCTCTTTCTTTGTCTGCTCTGCCTCAGCCACTGCATTCTTGGCGTTGACCATCTTGGCATTATGGCTCACGGCCATGCTGCGGCACATCTCGGGCGTGAGGCCCGTCTGAGCCTGCACAGCTGCCGGACTAAGAACGGCCAGCAGACCGCAGAGGGCGCGCCCGATTAGTTTTATATCATTGTTCATAACGCTTTCTTATTTTTACTTTTATCATTCATTTTCAAGTTTCAGTCCTGCCTCACGGCGCTTTGTAGATCCGCTCATCATCAGCCAGTAGGCCACAGGCAGCACGGTGAGTATGAGCAGCATCGTAACCAGCGTGCCGTAGCATATAACCGCACCCATGGGCATCCACAGGCCGCTGCCGCCGAGAATCATCGGGATAACACCCATTGAGGCTGCCGCCGAGGTAAGGAAGATGGGGCGCATACGGCGCTTGGCCGAAAGGAAGATGGCCTCGTGGGCAGTCAGTTTCTCCTTTTCGCGCAGCTCCTCGGCGTAGTCGTACATTATTATGGCGTTGCGCACCAATATACCCATCAGGCTGATTATGCCGAGGAAGCACGTAAGACTGAACGTTACGCCTGAAATAACAACACCCAAGCTCGTACCAAATATTGTCATGGCAAGCGACACGAGCAGCAGGACGGCGGTGTTGATGCGGTGGAAGTGCCATACAAGAATGAAGAAGATGATGACCACAGCCACGGCAAGAGCCGACAGAATCTGCGGCAGCGACTCCTGCGACTCGGCATACTCGCCGCCCCACTCGGCCGTAACGCCAGAAGGAAGGCGCGACGTGTCGAAGTTTTTCTGCAGTTCGGCGGTCAGCTCCATTACATTCTTATCGTTGACAACATCTGCCATCACGGTGATGGTGCGCAGGCCGTTGCGGTGGGCAATCTGACTGTCAGCCCATACAGGCTTAATATCGGCTATCTGACGCAAGGGCACCACGGAGAGTCCGCCGCTGACGGGTATAAGCTCGTCGGCAACGTCCTTCATAGCAGACGAGTCGGCATTGGTGCCTTTAAGGCATACGCCGTAGTTATAGTCGCCGTCCCATATCGTGCCGAGACTTATGCCGCTGCTGTTATAGCGCGTGGCGAGCGTGGCCTCAACCATGGCGTTGGTTACGCCCATGCGGCCGGCCTTGGTCTCGTCGAGCACTACGTCGGTGGTCAGCAGAGGCTCATTGACGTCGTTGCGCACAAGCATTAGGTAAGGATTGTTGCGCCACAGGCGCGTTACGGAGTCGGCAACCGACTTAAGCTGCTGCCAGTCGTCGCCCGTAAGCCTTAACTCAACAGGATTGGCATCCTGCGAATAAGACAGCTGCTTAAACCTCACATAAGCGTTAGGGAAGTGTGTGGCATACTTCATGCGGTAGTCTTTCAGCAGGGTCTCAGTATCGTGGTTACTCTTCGTATTGACGATAAACTGTGTATAGTTAGATCCGCCAAACTGCGGCGCATAGGCTGCATGAAAACGCGGCGACGAAGTGCCCTTGAACGATGCCACCGACACCACGCGGCTGTCTTTACGCAGAATATGCTCCAGACTGTCGGCAACGGCAGCGGTGCGCTTGAGCGACGTGCCGTCGGGAAGGTAAATCTCAACGGCAAACTGGTTGCGCTCGGCCGTAGGCATCATCTTCTGCGGCAGCTGTGACACCATGACTGAACCAATCACAATGCTTGCCACGCCGACAGAAACGGTGATGTAAGGATGGGCAAAGCAGCGGCCTATGAGCCAGTCGTAATAGCGCTGAACGAGGTCGAGGAACGAGAAATTCTTCTTACCCCCTGTGCCAACAGGCTTGCGTATGAAGTAGAACTGAAGGAACGGCACTATAAGCTCTGCCACCAGAAGCGATATGAGCAGCACGATGGTGATGGACCACGGGAAATAAAGCAGGAAGTCGTGATACATTCCCTTCGTAGTAAGCAGAAACGGGAAGAACGTGATGCTTATGGCAAGCGTGGCCGAAAATATAGACTTGAAGAAATGGGTGGCACTGCTGATAGATGCAGTCCAGCGCGACTTGCCCTCGGCAAGCATCTCCATGTAGCTGTCGATTATCACAATGGAGTTGTCGACAATCATGCCAAGCGTAACAATAAGAGCAGCCAGCGTAACCGTGTTGAGCTCTATGCCGAACGCATAGAACAAACCTAATGAGATGAAAATAGAGATAGGGATGGTGGACGCCGCCACAAGAGCGACGCGCATCGGCAAGAACAGCATTATCACTATTACGACGGCTGCTATGGCAATGAGAAGCTCACGGAGGAAGTTTACGACGCTGTCGTTTACCACTTTGGTCTGGTCCGTTATGGTGAAGATGGTTACGTCTGACGGCAATGTCGACTTAAACTCGTCCATCACCTTTTCGATGTCAGCTCCCATGGCCGTTATGCTGCGGCCCTTCTTCATCTCCACACTCAGCACAAGACACTTCTGTCCGTTGTTGGTTACATACGACGACGGCTGGGGATACTCGCGCCTTATCTTGGCGACGTCCTTCAGACGTACCACGTTGCCCGACGGATCGGAGTAGACAACGAGTTGCTCAACATCGCCCACTACGTTGAGCGAGCGCTCCACCTGTATCGGACTGTCGTAGCCGTTGCCCTTCTGCGTGCCGGCAGTGGTAACGAAGCCCTTGGCAAAGAGGCTGGCGGCAATGGTGTTGGAGCCTATGCCGTAGTGGGACATCTTGTCGCTGTCGAGATATATTGATATCTGCTCCTTCTGCATTCCCAATACGTTCATGCGGCCGATGCTCTCAATGCGGCGCAGCCTGTCTTTCAGGTCGTCCATATAGTCGTTGAGCTCGCGGTAGGTCTTATCCTTGCTCTCCATGGTTATGAGTAAGGCCGACGTGTCGCCGAAGTCGTCCTGTACCATGAGCGCAAGCACACCTGAAGGCAGCTGAGCCTTGAACGTGTTGATGCCGTGCTTGAACTTGCTCCAGAAGTTGTCCTTGTCGGTGCCCGACACATCGTCGTTAAGCTCTATCTGGATTATGGCCATGCCGTTGCGGCTGTACGACTTGGTCTTCTCTTTCTTTACCTCCTTATATGAGAATATGTAGTTTTCGAGCGGCTTTGTGAGCTGTTCCTCAATGTCCTGTGCCGACACGCCCGGATAGACGGCTACAACCACACCCTGGCGCACCGTGAAGTCGGGGAACTCGTTCTTGTTCATGTCAGCCAGACCGTAGACGCCGAAGGCCACGAGACAGCATGCCACCATTATCACTATCTGGCGATAGTGCATGGCCCACTCTACGATGTTTCTTTTCTTCTTTGTCATAGTTCTGCTATTTTAGTTCCCTCGCTGACCTTCTGCTGTCCGCCGACAATAACCTTGTCGCCGGCGCTTATTCCGCTGTTAATCACCACGCGGCTGCCTACGCTCTCGCCCACCTCCACATAAGTCTTGTGAGCCTTTCCGCCTACGGCAGTCCACACAAAGGTGCGGTTGTCGGTGTCTATCAGTATCACATTGGCAGGCAGGGCCACGGCTGTGGCTGAAAGATTGTCGCCCACATAGGCTTCGCACACCATGCCCGGCAGCAGCTTGTGGCCAGAGTTAGACACTTCTATCTTCACCTCGTAAGAGCGCGACAGCGGGTCGGCAGCCACACCCTTCTCGGCCACGCGGCCGCTGCAGCTCATGTTCTGCAGTGCCGGCACGCGCACGAGGGCGCTCTGACCAACCTTTATGCCAGACATCTCGTCTTCGGGCACGGCAATCTTTATCTTCACCTTATTAATACTTACCAGCTTTATCACGGGCATGCCGGGGGCGGCGTTCTGCCCTGCCTCGACAAGTTTCTCGGCCACGTATCCGCTGTATGGGGCATAAAGACGGCAGTCGGTCAGACTCTTGCGGGCAATGTTCTCGGTTGACACAGCCTGGCGCAGCTTGCTCTGCACTTCTATCCACTGCATCTCGGTGAGGCTTCCTTCGTCGTGCAGCTGCTTCATGCGCCTGAAGGCATCCTCAGCCTGCTCTCTCACGGCCTTGGCTGCATTGTAGGCATTGCGCACGCTGACAGGATCAACCTCGGCTATGAGGGCACCTTTCTTTACCATATCGCCCACAGACACATATACCTTTGTTACGGTTCCGCCCGAAGCAAAACTTAGAGCGGCATCGTCTGAGGCCTCTACCGTGCCCGAAAATTCCTGACTTCCACTTACGGGTACCGGCTCTGCCTTCTCTGTCTTCACCTTAACCGGCATCACCTCTCTCGCCTTTTCCTTGCCGGAGCATGATGCAAGAAGCACCACCGACAGCGCAAGGATTGCTAAATAACTTGCTTTGTTCATTTCCTTTGTATTTGTTCAAAAATTTTTTTGCAAAATTACGGATAAAGGCTTTTACTCTTGTGTTCTTATTTCCTAAACAAAAAATCCAAAAGTGGAGAATATGAACACTGCAAAGAATTTAGGAACACTATTATCTACTTTTAGATAGTTGCACTGTTTCAGTTAATACCTATCTTTGCACCCGAAGAACAAATTTTGACGCAACTTATGACAGATAACGAACTTAAAGTAGACATCGAATCAATAATCAACGAAGCCCAGACCGACTATTACGACGGAGACATCGTGGTAATGGAAAGCCTAAAGAACATCCCCACGGACAACCCCTGTAAGCTTGAGTTGCTGATAGTTATATATTGTGCCAGAGGAAGAGTTGAGTGCTGCATCAACGACTCTTACCACAGACTTGAAAAAGGCAATATAATGATATGTCTGCCTAACTCGCTCGTAACCGACATAAATACATCAGACGACATCGACCTGAAGATTCTCGGACTCTCGAGCAAGGCTCTTTTCAGAAGTCTTGACCTCAGCAAAAACTTTTGGAACATCGTATTATACGCATCACATCACCCCGTGATAAGCCTCAACAGCGAAAAACAGATACTGATGAATAGATTCTACAGTCTGTTGCAGTTTAAGTTGGAAAGCATGGACGGGCTGTTTCACAGGGAAATAATGCGCTCGCTCTTTCAGTTTGCGTTCTATGAACTGGCCGAACTTATAGCATCATGCACAGACAATACTATATACAACGGGGTGATAAGGCAGGGCGACCTGCTGTTCAGGCGCTTCATGGAGCTGCTGGCCGAAAACGGAGGCATGGAGCGATCGGTGAGTGCGTATGCCGAAAAGCTGTGCATAACGCCCAAATATCTTTCGTCGCTGTCGAAAAAGGTCAGTGGAAGAACTGCGCTGAGCTGGATTCACCAGTTTACCATTGACGCGATAATAAAGAGACTGAGATACTCAAACATGACAATAAAGGAAATTTCGGACACGATGAACTTTCCTAACATATCATTCTTCGGAAAGTTTGTAAAGTCGCAGACAGGCATGTCGCCAAGCGAATACAGAAGAAACATGTACTCGTTTGACAGAAGACCTATAAGATGAAAAACGGATACTGCACGCCTGACTTCATCATAGATCTCGGGGAAATGTGCAGGTCAAAGCAGCAGAAAGACAGCGGCTGAAAATATAAAAGACCTTACATCACATACAAAGAAAAGCACAAAAAGACAACAGCGCGTCGCCGTGTGAACGGCAGGCGCGCTGTGTCCTTATATTCATTAGCCAACAAAAAAATCAGAATTTAACTGCCGAGAGTATCTTTCGCGTTGCTCCGGCCTTGCTGCTTACATATTGCGCAGCCTTGTCGCCGTCTGCCTTGCGGAGGCTGTCGTCGGCTATATAGCTGTTCATCAGGCTCTCAAACTGCTGATAGCCGTCAATCTGACGGCCGCCGCCCGATGCAAGCAGGTCTTGCGCTTCCTGGAAACGCTCGTTGTTAGGACCGAATATCACCGGTATGTTCCAAACAGCCGCCTCGAGCACATTGTGTATGCCGACACCGAAACCGCCGCCAACATACGAAACATGGCCGTAACCATAGATGCTGGAGAGCAGACCGAAACAGTCGATAATGAGAATCTTTGCATCGGCAACGCTCTCAGGAGTGGCCTCGGTATACCTCACGGTCTTGCCCTTCAGCTTAGACAATATCTGCTGAAGATGGTCCTCGCCGATAACGTGCGGGGCAATAATCAGCTTCCAGTCGTCGCGGCCGTTGAAATATTTGATGAAGATGTCCTCATCGGGAGGCCAGCTGCTTCCGGCCACAAACACTTTATAGTCTTGTCTGAAGGCCTCAACTATAGGCAGACTCTTGGCCTGGCTCTTTATCTGCAGCACACGGTCGAAACGTGTGTCGCCCGTAATCTCAACCTCAGTGATGCCGAGCTTGGCTAACAGCTGTCTGCTGACTTCGTTCTGAACGAAGAAACGTGTGAAGCACTTAAGCACATTGCTGTAGGTGCGGCCATACCAGCGGAAGAACACCTGATTGGGTCTGAATATGCTGCTCACGCTGTAGACAGGCACATTGCGGCGCTTCAGTATGTGCAGATAGTTCCACCAGAACTCATACTTGATGAAGAAAGCCACTTCGGGATGCACCAGATTAAGGAATCTGCGCGCATTGAAATACGTGTCGAGCGGCAGGTAGCATATTATGTCGGCTCCCTCATAGTTCTTTCTGACCTCATATCCTGAGGGCGAGAAGAACGTAAGAAGAATCTTAAGCTCGGGATGCTCGCGGCGCAGGCGCTCCATGATGGGGCGGCCCTGCTCAAACTCTCCGAGCGACGCCGCATGGAACCACACATAGCGTGAGCCGGGGTCAACGCTGTTCCTTAGCACTCTGAAGGCCTCGCGCTCGCCCCGCCACATCTTCTTTACCTTATCGTTGAACAGGCTCATCACGGCCACGCCCAGCGTGTAAAGGCTGATAACAATTTCGTACACGGCTTATGCTTGTTTGTTTGGTCTATTTAAGCACCTCGATTGCACGGCGCAGACGGCGCAGCGTCTCTTCCTTGCCGAGGAAAGCAGAAATGTCGAACATGCCCGGACCCTTGCCTTCGCCCACAAGAGTAAGACGGAAAGCATTCATCACGTCGCCCAGCTTGTAGCCCTTGCTCTCAACCCAAGCCATGACGATGTGCTCCTGATTCTCGAGCGAGAAGTCGTCAATGCCCTCAAGCACCTCGGCAAGCTCGCCCATAACCTGAGCCGAATTTTCCTTCCAGCGCTTACGCACGGTCTTCTCGTCATACTCTGTAGGAGGAATGAAGAAGAACGAGCAGAGCGGCCAAAGCTCCTTGACGAAGCTTACACGGTCTTTCATCATAGACACAACCTTGGTTATGCGCTCCATTGACTCGTCGATGCCGTTGCCTGCAACGATAGGCGCAAACAGCTTAGAAATTTCCTCATTGCTCTTGCGCAGGATGTATTCGTGATTGAACCAGATGCCCTTCTGATAGTCGAAACGCGCTCCGGCCTTGCTGCACTTCGTTATGTCGAACTGCTCAACAAGCTCGTCGAGAGTGAACATCTCCTGCTCTGTGCCCGGATTCCAGCCCAGCAGCGCAAGGAAGTTGATGACTGCCTCGGGGAAATATCCCTGCTCGCGGAAGCCGTTAGACACCTCGCCTGTCTTAGGATCGTGCCACTCCAGCGGGAACACGGGGAAGCCCAAACGGTCGCCGTCGCGCTTGCTCAGCTTGCCCTTTCCGTCCGGTTTGAGCAGCAGAGGCAGATGCGCAAAGCGCGGCATAGTGTCTTCCCAGCCGAAGGCTCTGTAAAGAAGCACGTGCAGCGGTGCGCTCGGCAGCCACTCCTCGCCACGGATAACGTGGCTGATCTCCATCAGGTGGTCGTCAACAATGTTTGCAAGGTGATATGTAGGAAGTTCGTCGGCGCTCTTATAAAGGACCTTGTCGTCAAGAATATCGCTCTTTATAACAACGTCGCCGCGTATCATGTCGTTAACGTGAACGTCCTCGCCCGGCTCAATCTTGAAGCGCACTACATACTGGTTGCCGTCGGCTATCAGTCTTTCAACCTCTTCGGCCGGCAATGTGAGCGAGTTGCGCATCATCATTCGCGTATGGGCATCATACTGGAAGTTCTTTATCTCCTGGCGTTTTGCCTCAAGCTCCTCGGGCGTATCGAAAGCAATGTATGCCTTGCCGGCATCGAGCAGCTGGTCGACATATTTTCTGTATATCGCACGACGCTCGCTCTGACGATAAGGACCATGCTCGCCGCCGAAGCTGACACCCTCGTCAAACTTAATGCCAAGCCATCTGAACGACTCTATGATATACTCCTCTGCGCCCGGAACAAAACGGTTTGAGTCTGTATCTTCTATTCTGAAAACGAAATCGCCGCCATGCTGACGGGCGAAAAGATAATTATACAATGCGGTACGTACGCCGCCTATATGCAACGCCCCGGTAGGACTTGGTGCAAAGCGCACCCTTACTTTTCTTTCTGCCATTTATTAATGAAGATAAGATAAATTTTGTGCAAAATTACAACTTTTTTAGCAAAGTGGCGTATTTTTTTATTATTTTCGCAGTGTAAAGCATTTAATACGAATAGAAATGGGCAAATTCAACAAAACTGACAAACATTATTTCAGAAACATCCTGACACGAGTGTCGCTGGTGGTTACAGCCGTGATCATCATCGTGGGCTTCCTTCCGCGCAACAGCGGACCGCAGTTCAGATACGACATAGGCAAGCCGTGGATGTACAGTTCGCTGATAGCCAAGTTCGACTTTCCTATCTACAAGACCGACGAGGCCATTAAGGGAGAGCAAGACAGCATAATAAAGGCATTTGAGCCTTACTACAACTATAACACGGCTGTAGAGAAGGAGCAGATCGGCAAGTTTCTGAGCAAATACAAGGAGGGCATACCCGGACTGCCATACAACTATGTTACGACCATTGCCGACAGGCTTCACCGTCTGTATCAGGCAGGAATCATGGACACGCCCGAATACTCAGAGATAAGCAAGGACACCACAAGCACCATAAGGATTGTGAGCGGCAAGAAGGCCACCAACGCCGAAATAATGTGCATCTACTCGACGATGACGGCCTATGAACAGCTGTTCACCGACCAGAAGCTGGCCGAACAGAGGCAGATACTGCAGAAATGCAACCTGAACGAATATATACAGCCTAACCTCAACTATGACGAGGAGCGCAGCGAGACCGAGAAGGCCGACCTGCTCAGCACGATACCGCTGGCAAGCGGAATGGTGCTCAGCGGACAGAAGATAATAGACCGCGGCGAAATTGTGGACGACCACACGTACAGGGTGCTCAACTCGTTTGAGAAGGAGACGCAGAGGCGCAGCGCAACGGTGAGCGCCATACCGTCGACAATAGCCGGACAGATACTCTTCGTGGCCACGCTCATAATGCTGTTCACCACGTATCTCGGCCTGTTCCGCAAGGACTACTTTGAAAAGCCGCGCAGCATCACCATGCTCTACACAATGATAACGCTGTTCCCGATACTCGTGTCGGTGATGATGAGCCACAGCATACTGAACGTCTACGTGCTGCCGTTCACCATAGCACCGATATTCATACGAGTGTTCATGGACTCGCGAACGGCCTTCATATCGCACGTAACGATGATTCTGATATGTGCAGCCGCCGTGAAATATCAGTATGAGTTCATCATCGTGCAGCTTGTGGCGGGCCTCGTGGCCATCTATTCGCTGCGCGAACTGTCGCAGAGGGCGCAGCTGTTCAAGACGGCCGTGCTCGTGACGATAGGCAGCAGCGCCATGTACTTCGCGCTGCAGCTGATGCAGGACAACAACATCACGTCGATGGACCACAGCATGTATAAATACTTTATCGTGAACGGCGTGCTGCTGCTCTTTGCCTACCCGATGATGCTCATCATCGAGAAGGCGTTCGGGTTCATATCAAACGTTACGCTCATTGAGTTGTCAAACACCAGCAAGGACCTGCTGCGCCAGCTCAGCGAGGTGGCTCCGGGCACATTCCAGCACTCTGTCATGGTGAGCAACCTTGCCGCCGAGATAGCCAACAAGATCGGAGCTAAGGCGCAGCTCGTGAGAACAGGAGCCATGTATCACGACATAGGAAAGATGAAGAACCCGGCCTTCTTCACCGAAAACCAGGTAGGCACCAACCCGCTCGACAAGATGCCGCGCATAGAGGCGGCACAGATCGTGATAAGCCACGTAACCGAAGGACTGAAAATGGCTGAGAAGTTTAACCTGCCGAGCATAATCAAGGACTTTATAAACACTCACCACGGAAGCGGCAAGACAAAGTATTTCTACATATCGTACAAGAACGAACACCCCGACGAACCCGTGGACGACTCGCTCTTCACATATCCCGGCCCCGACCCGTTCACGCGCGAACAGGCCATACTGATGATGGCCGACACGGTGGAGGCGGCATCGAGATCGCTGCCTGAATACACCGAGGAGAGCATATCCAACCTGGTGAACAGGCTCATAGACCAGCAGGTGAGCGAGGGATACTTTGTCTACTGCCCGATAACCTTCCACGACATAGCCGTGGCAAAGCAGGTGCTGACGGAGCGACTGAAGTCGATATACCACACGCGCACAAGCTATCCGGAACTGGCAAAGAAAAACAACAAGACCGAAAACACGCAGCCCGCAAAGCAATAAGGGCCGACGGCACAGCTGAAAAAGGTCGCCAACGCTGTTGTAGATGCAGCGCCGGCGACCTTTTATTTATGCACGTGTATGACACAAAAACTTGCACACATCTATATATTTGTGCATTAACAGACCGTTATCTTGTTAATAAAAATTAAACAAAAGACCGCATTTTAGGAAATAAAGAACAAGAATGATACCTTTGCAGCCAATTTATTTAAGGTTATTAAAGATGAATAAAACAAAATTAATCTGCACAGCTCTTGCACTGTCAGCAGCCGCAACAGCCAGCGCAGGCGGTATTCTTACTAACACCAATCAGAACATTGCTTTCCTGCGAAATCCGGCTCAGGATGCCGTGATTGGCATTGCCGGTGTGTACAGCAACCCTGCCGGAGTGGCATTTATGAACAACGGATTCCATCTGTCGCTCAACATCCAGAACGCTCACCAGACGCGTGAGATAACCTCAACGTTCGCTCCGTTTGCCTATGGAGCCAAGAACTTCGGCAACACCACCAAGACTTTCAAGGGCGAGGCCAACGCCCCAATCATACCGTCGATACAGGCGGCATACAACAAGAACAACTGGAGTTTCCAGTTTAACTTCGCCATCACGGGCGGAGGCGGCAAGTGTGTGTTCGACGACGGCCTGTCGTCGTTTGAGGGCAACATAGCCCTGCTGCCGCTGCTGTCGCAGAACCTCGACGTGCTGACAAACGAACTCGGACTGGGCTCGCTGGGCCTGCCCACGGTATCGCAGTATGACATGGACACATACATGCGCGGACGCCAATACTATTACGGCTTTACGCTCGGAGCAGCACGCAAGCTGAACGACAACTGGTCGGTGTATCTGGGCGCACGTGTGCTATACGGCAACTCTAACTATTACGGCTACGTGAAGAACATCAAGGCCAACATAAACGGCGAGATGGTAAGCGCGCCCGAGACGTTCAAGAACCTTTCGGCACAGGCTGCCGTGGCTGTGGGCACATACACAGAGATGGCCAACATGTATCAGCAGGCAGGCGACATGGCCAACGCAGCCAAATATGCACAGCTGGCAAAGGACTATAAGGTGAAGGCCGTGATGCTGGGTGCGCTCGGCTCTGCCACAGAGGACGTAACGCTTAACTGCGACCAGACCGGATGGGGCATCGCGCCGATAATCGGTGTTGACTATAAGACGGGCGACTTTAACTTTGCCGCAAAGTATGAATTCAAGACGCGCATGCGCCTGAAGAACCGCTCTGCCAACAGCGAGAGCGCCAAGAACCTGGAGCAGCTCAACCGCTATACCGACGGAATAGAGGTGGCTGAAGACTCGCCGGCTCTGCTGACGCTGGGCGCGCAGTGGTCGCCGCTGCAGCAGCTGCGCATCTCTGCCGGATGGCACCACTACTTTGACACTGACGCAAAGCAGTTTGACAACCACCAGGACAAGCTCGGAGGCAACACCAACGAGTATCTCTTCGGTGCAGAGTATGACATCAACAAGAGAGTGCAGGTGAGCGCCGGAGCGCAGTTTACGGAGTATGACTTCACCGACAGCTACATGGAGGACATCAGCTTCAACGTAAGCTCTTGCTCTGTGGGCCTGGGCGTAGGCATTAAGCTGACCGAGAAGATGAAGCTCAACCTGGCTTACTTCCAGACATTCTACAAGGACTACAAGCGCGAGACCAACGACTACTACAACATCTCCGGACTGGCCGGAAAGGTTATCGGCAACGTGGCCAACGAGCTGCTGGGCCCGGAGGCTGCACAGGTGGCCGTAGACAAGACCACGGCACTGCTGACCACGCCTGACCCGTCGACAGGAAAGAGCATGCTTTACGGCGCCGACACGTTCACACGCACTAACCGTGTGTTCGGTATCGGACTTGACATCGACTTTTAATTCCTACGCAATGTAATGCAACTGATTATCAGTGCGTTACGAGCATCATAATCTTACTTTTGCAAAAGGCCGCCTTTTATCGTCTAAAAGGTGGCCTTTTACGTTGCAATATGTGGCCTTTTGGAAGGCAAAAGACCACATATTGGAAATACATATATAATCAACCATTTTTTCAGCGGCAACATGAGGCTATGCAGCCGGTTAAGAATGACGTGGTTAAGCCTAAACCGACATCAGTATTCTGCCTGTCGTTTTGCTTTATTCAGAGCGTATTTCCATCTGTTATTTAGCAGGCATAGTACGCCATGTCAAGAAAAGCGGACGGAAAAACGACAACAGAAAACGGAAAGACGGCAGAGAGCCGGAATACACAAAACAGACAACACAATGTGCGGTCTGATGTCCTGATCGGGATTAAAGGGGGTCGACATCGAAGTAAATCTGAACAGAACGATACTTGGCGTCCTGCCCCATCATGGCCTGTGCCTTGCGCAGATAGAGGCGCACCTTGGCAAGGTCGATGCCGTTTTCGAGCTTCAGCATAATCTTGCGTATGTTGAGCGTCTTAACCTTCGACACCGAAGGCTTGTCGGGACCGAGCACACGGCTGCCGAACCAGCCGCGCAATATGTCGCCGAGACGCATGGATGCGGAGGCCACCACGGCGTCGTCGCGATGCTTCAGAAAGACATATATCAGATGGCAGAACGGCGGATAGCAGAACGCCTGGCGCTCCTCGAGCTGGTCGGCAAACAGTCCTTCGCAGTCGTTGCGCACCACCTGCGTTATGACAGGCAGCTGCGGACTCTTGGTCTGCAGTATCACGAGGCCCTGCTTGCCCTTGCGCCCGGCGCGTCCGGCCACCTGCGCCATCATCATGAAGGCATGCTCGTAGGCACGGAAGTCGGGATAGTTGAGCATGCTGTCGGCATTCAATATGCCTACCACGCTCACCTTGTCGAAGTCGAGGCCCTTGCTCACCATCTGCGTACCTATCAGAATGTCGGTCTTATGAGCCGAGAAGTCGCTTATCAGCCTCTCATAGGCGTTGCGCGTGCGGGTGGTGTCGAGGTCCATGCGTGCCACGCGGGCATCGGGAAACAGCTCCATCACGTAGTCTTCCACCTTCTCCGTGCCATATCCTCGCCCACGCAGGTTGCGGCTTCCGCAGCAGGGGCACACCTCGGGCACGGTGTATGTCGTGCCGCAATAGTGGCACGTAAGCTGTCCGAGGCTCTTATGGTATGTGAGCGACACGTCGCACTTGTCGCAGTGTGGCACCCATCCGCACTCGCGGCACTCTATCATCGGCGCGAAGCCGCGGCGGTTCTGAAACAGTATGGCCTGCTCGCCGTTGTCCAAGGCCTTGCGCACGGCTGCCATCAGGCGGGGCGAGAACGGACCGCTCATCATCTTGCGGCGCTGCAAGTCTTTAATGTCCACCACCTCAATCTCGGGCAGGCGTATGTCGTTATAACGCTGCATAAGGCTCACCAGGCCAAACTTGCCCGTATGGGCGTTGTTCCAGCTCTCGAGCGAAGGCGTGGCAGAGCCGAGCAGCACCTTTGCGCCAAACTTGCGCGCAAGCATTATGGCCACGCTGCGGGCATGATAGCGCGGGGCGGGGTCTTGCTGCTTGAACGATGTCTCGTGCTCCTCGTCGATGATGACAAGGCCGAGATTGGTGAACGGCAGGAGCACGGCCGAGCGCGCACCGAGTATCACGTCGTAGGGCGCGGCAGACAGCTGCTTCTTCCATATCTCCACGCGCTCGGCGTCGGAATACTTTGAATGGTATATGCCGAGGCGGTTGCCGAACACACGCTGAAGGCGCTGGCGTATCTGCACGGTGAGCGCTATCTCAGGCAGCAGATACAGCACCTGCTGCCGGCGCTCGATGGCCTGGCGGATGAGATGTATGTAGATTTCGGTCTTGCCGCTCGACGTTACGCCGTGAAGCAGCACCACGTTTTTTTTCAGAAAGCTGAAAACTATATTGTTGTAGGCCGTCTGCTGAGCCTCGTTGAGCGGCTTTATCAGCTCGGGATGCGGCTCTCCGGCATTGTTCAGTCGGCCTATCTCGCGCTCGTAGGTGTTCAGGAATTTTCTTACGACAAGATTTCTGAACACTGCCGAAGTGCTGTGTGTCTCGTTCATAAGCTCGTCGCGGCTCACCTCGGCCACGGGTTCGGCACATGTATCGCCGCTTATGGTGTCCCAGTGAGAGAGCGTGAGGAATGTCTCAAACACCTTAAGCTGGGCCGTAGCACGCTTCAGCACGTCGAGAGCCACACGTATGGCGCGCTCGCTGTGATATTCGGGCGCAAGCGACACATAGGTCTCGGTCTTTGCCGTGTATCCGTCCTCGCTCTTGAGTCCCGACGGCAGGGCAGCGTTCATCACGTCGCCAACAGACGACAGATAGTAGTCGGCCATCCATCGCCACAGCTCAAGCTGCACGGCATTGACCACAGGGGCGTCGTCCATCACGGTAGATATGTCCTTAACATTGAAGTCGGGCTTGTTGTTGTGTGTCCTCACCACCAGCCCCACGTATGTCTTGCTCTTGCCAAACGGCACGAGTACCCTTATGCCCTGCCCCACGCGTCCGGCAAGACTGTCGGGCACGGAGTAGGTGAACAGGCTGTCGAGCGGCAGCGGAAGTATGATATCTGCGTAAGTCATCTGTTGTGCAAAAATACAGAATTATGCCCAAATGCACAAAAGATGAAAGTGCTTGTTTGCACAAAAACCATAAATGACGGAATAAAAAGGAACAAAAAAAGGAGACATTTCATGCCCACGCAGAAATGTCTCCAACTGAATTATTCTATGCTTTTAAAGAATTTGCCCGGATCAGAAATAGTAGGCAGCAGAAATCTGCCATGTGTTTGAACGGCCGCGAAATAAGCTCTCAGCACCATCAAGGACAGTCACTTCGCCTGTCTTGCCGCAAACGATGTTATAGTTGGCACCAACCTGCAGATGGCCTAACAACATTACACCTGCACCAACGTTGACACTGAAGTTAGAGGTGTTGAGTCTCCATTCTGCCGCATCCTTATACAGGCTCTGGATCTTGTCGCCGACGTTGAATCCAAACTGAGGTCCGGCTGCGAGATAAACGGCAGCAAGGCTTCCCAAGCCGATGTCGTAACGGAGGTTGATAGGAATATTGATTGACTTCTGCTTCAGTCTTGTTGACACCAGAGTGTTGTCGTCTGCCTCAACATTAACCTCGCCTTCACGCTGGTCGTAGAGCGCAGAAGCATCGATGCCAAGACCTACGATGGGGAGTGTGAACTTGATAGTCGGACCGATGAAGAATCCGGTGCGGTTTGATGTCTCGAATACATCATTACTGAGCGACATGTCTGTGATGTTAAGACCACCCTTGATACCAAACTTCAGCTGTGCGTTTGCCGGCACGGCGAAATAGGTTGCCGCTACAAGAACAATCAGTGTAAATAACTTTTTCATAAGCTTTCATTTTAAGTGTTTATAAAATTGGCTGCCCCGTCGTGGGGCAGTCGTTATCTTGTATTATATCAGTGTCTCTGTCTGCGCACCGTAACGCGTGCTGCCGATGATGAGCCTGAAGAGCTCTTGCTCGACGAACGGCTCTTCTTCACCGTTGTAGACGAGCGGCGGTTCTTCTTCACCTTCTTGCCCTTCACCTTCACTTCGGCCTTTGCAATGCTGTCGAGCGAGTCCTTGCGTGCCTGGTCGCCCCAGATGTTTTTCTCAAATGCGGCAAGCTCGCCCTCAATGCGCTTCTGCTCCTTGATCATGGCAGAGTCAGTGTGGCAATACTGGCTGAGCGTCTTGCCAAGCATGTTCGTGGTCTTGTATATCTTGCCCTTATACATGTTGCGCGTAAAATAGTCGTCCATGCTCATCGTGGCGGCATTATTGAGATTGCTCGTCATTATTATCTGCTTGCTCAGATAAGGAGCCAGGTCGTCGTATTTCACCCAGAAAAGCGGATACTTCTGCGCTCCGTCGCCGAAGTCGTCCTCACGCGACATGATAGGACACAGCGCCAAGACCTTTGTATGGAAGGTGGCAGAAGCCTGGTCGTAATATGCGCTCTCCTTTACATAGAACGACTTAACCTCGCGCGACGGAATGTCGCTGTTGTCCAGACGCACGCGGCCTCCGTTGCGTTCGTAGTATATGTGATAGTTGTCGAGAAAGGCCAGGGGCTTTACACGGGCAGAGTCGGTGAACACCTCGTTGCCGTCCAGACGGTACTCATACGCCTTTATGTCGCCACGCATCATCAGCTTGAAGATGTATGTGAACAGGTTCATCTGCGAACCTACAGGCTCTACCGGATAATAAAGGCCGGCATTGGCGTCCTCCTCGAGATTGATCTCACGGTAAATGTCGCGGCGCCACACCACATCCTCAGACATGCGGGCAGCCGTCGGATAAGAGATGCGGGCACGGGTGGTAAGCGTCTGTGCGTTCGACTCGTTTTTCTGCTGCTGTTGTCTGCGGCGCGCCGCCGGCTGTGCAGACGCCTCTGCCATGCATGCAGCCAGCAAAAGCAGCACTGCGCACACACGCAAGGTGGGTCCGCCAGCCACCGTCTTGTGGCCATTTGCTATCTTCTTAAAGAACATGAATCTTGTCATACTTATGTTTTTATTTTTATCTCAGCCCGGGTCTGCTGTCCGGCCTCGGGCAAGAGAACTATTTCACAATAACTTCCATTGTCGACGGCAGCGTGCGCTTAATTCCGTCGGGACCTACGGCTGTGATGCGGGTGATATAGAACCGCTTGTTGCGCGACAGTCCGCGGAAGGTCTCCCGCTGGCGTTGCGTGAACGAATCGCCATTAGAAACCATTGGCACAGCGTTACCCATGTTGTCGTAGAACACGGTCTCAAAGCTCAGCACCTTGAACGGAATGTCGAGCAGTCCGTCGTCAATGGCGGCCTTGATGCCTCCTACCGACATGAGCGAAGCCTTGGCCAAGCCGCCCGTACGGAAACGGTTGTCGCCGATGGCGATGTATGGTGTAGGATCAGGAAGCTTGCGCACATGGAACGTAAACTGGCCTACCGGCTTGGCGCTGCCTGTCTGCAGCGACATTACGTTTATCGTTACATCCTTTCCTACGGCTGTCGGACGGGCTATATACTTGCCCGGACCCACTGGCTGAAGCGTACCGCCGCTCATCGATGCCGATACTTTGTTGAGCGGAACGCCCGGGATGCTTATGCTGATAGGATTGCTGTAGCCTGCATAAAGCACATTCATGAGGTCGGCAGAAACCGTTGCGCTGGGGTCAACCACGGTGTACTTCTGTGAGAAATCACGGCGAATCACATCGCCGCTGCCGTTGCGCATTGTGATATAACCAGTGAGATTAAAGTCGCCGGTGCGTCCGGTTATAATCTCATAGGTATTGTTGCGCAGGTTCATCTGCCTTCCGCCGATGTATATCTGTGGCTGCTGCGTTGTGTCTACCGCTGCCATAACGATCTGAGCCGAGAACTTGTCGCCGCGCACTATCGTCTGTGCATTGGGTATCACGAAAGCACTTAGCTTGTTGACGCGTATGTCTTTCATGTCGATATTGGCCACAAGAGTGTGCAACACCTCGCCTTCAGCATAACGGACATCGCTCTGAAGCTTGGTCAGAAGCGTAACAGCCGCTGCCACAGGCATATCCTCGAACATGTATTCCTGCCAGTTTTTACCCATTGTCCGTGCGTTCTTGGGCAATGTCGTGGTAAGATTGCTGGCTATGATTGCTTTCTGACGCTCGTCGGTAACCATCTTCAGGATGCGCTCACGGAATGAGTTGATGGCGTTGAAGAGCTGTTCGCCCTTGCCCGAAGCAGGCGAAAGCATTATCTGGTTGGCAGCTTCGAGGTTTTCTTTGTTCTTTATATTAAGCACGTCGCCTTTTTCTCCGTCAGCCTCTTTCACAATAGCCTCCTTCAGCTGCTGTGCAAAGTTGAACAGCGAGTCGCTCATCTGCTTGACGGCAGTGGCCTTCTCAAACCATGCCTTCACTTTCTGAGGGTTCGATTTCATCTGAGTCTCGAAGTCGCCATAAAGCGATTCGTTCTCTGACGAAGCGTTTGAGGTGGTGCGATGAAGGCTCTCCTCCACAATAGAGAAGCCCTCGAGCACTTCGGTCGAGACGTTAAGCGCAAGCATGGCCATGAGGACGACATACATAAGGTTTATCATCTTCTGGCGTGGAGATACCGGTCTTTTCTTTATTGCCATTGCCTTGCGTTTTTATACTTCTGCGTTGTTTCCGTTGTTTGTTGCTGCGCGCATGTTCACGGTCATGGCCTCTATCATGCGGGCATAAATCTTGTTAAGCTGTTCTATCTGTGAAGCCATCTTGCGCGACTGCTCGTTTATCTGGTCGATAGTGCCGATCTGAGAGCTTGCGCCCTTAAGCTGCATCTCGTAAACCTTGCATATACCGGTGAGAGTGCGGTTGAGATTTTCCATCTCCTCTGAGTCGCGTGTAAGACGTGCGCTCTGCTCCGACACCTTGGCCAGCATGTCTGTAAGTTTCTTGAGTTCTTCAACATAGTTGCTTGTGGCTTCTTCCATCTCAGGCGATACCTGCTGCTGGGCTGTTATCCAGCCTGTAGAAGGCTGCTGAGCTGGCATTCCCTGCGGAGCAGTTCCTGCTGCAGCGGCATATGGCTGGCCTGCAACGAACTCGCCACCGGCAGACGACTGGCCTCCGGCTGACGGCTGAACGCTGTCGTCAGAAGATGCAACAGCTGCCGAAGCGGGCTGCGGCTGAGCACCGCCACCATTGCTATAAACCACATTTCCGCCCTGAACGCCACCACCGGCAACACGCGGAGCAGCCGCCGGAGAGTCAAATCCGTCGGCATCAGCCATGTCAAGTTCTTCGTCGCCATACTCTTCCTCAGCAATATGAGTGGGTATTTCCTTGCCTATGGCAGTCTTGTCGAAAGGACGGTCGAAGGCCGAAATGAAGAACACTATAACCTCAGTGCCCATACCGAAGTACAACATGATGTTGGCTCCGGGAAGGTGAGTGAGCTTGAACAATGTACCAAGGATAACGATAGACGCACCCCAACTGTAAGCGTAGTTCAGGAACGTTTGTCCCGGTACGCTGTCGAGCCACCTCTGCAGGCGGTAGATGATATTATATTTGCTGTATTCTGTCATGTCTTACTTCTTTTTCTGTTTTGAACTTGTTGTGCTTGCCAGACTTCTGACACAGCGGAAACCGATGTAGCAACGGGGCTGATTCTGATACTCCCATGTACGCCATGCCGAACGGATGTACGACTCGGGGTCTTTCCAAGAACCTCCGCGCACGCTCTTCTTCTTGAGCTTGTAGGGGTCTTCCTTGGCAGCGTTGTAGCGCAGCTCGGGGTTAAGGTCGTTCATAGCGTCGATACCTGCCTCGGTATATGTGGTGCTGGTCCACTCCGCCACGTTGCCCGCCATGTCGAACAGTCCGTTTGAATTAGACGAGAAGATGCCCACACGGCTGGTTATGAGATTGCCGTCTTCGGTGTAGTTGCCGCGGTCGGGCTTGAAGTTGGCAAAGAAACAGCCCTTGTCGTTCTTAACGTCGACAGTCTCCCAGGGGAACTCTGTGCCTTCCTTACCGCGTGCGGCATACTCCCACTCTGCCTCTGTGGGCAGGCGATAGCGCTGTATGTAGCGTGCCTCTCCGCCAAGACCCTTGAGCAGATAGTCGGTACGCCATGCGCAGAACGCGTTGGCCTGCTCCCATGTTACGCCCACAACGGGATAGTCGTTATATGTAGGACTGCTGAAATAAAGGCGCATATAGGTCTCGTTGTCAGAGTTGACAAAGTCGTTGACCCAGCATGTTGTGTCAGGATATACGTTGACGATGTATGTGTTGAGGAAGTCCCACGGGCCGCTGAGAGGGCGGTCGATGGTCTGTCTTACGATGCGTCCTTCGTCGTCGATGTAAGCAGTGTCCTTTGAAATCATCACCACTTCGTCGGGATTAACCGGTATGTCGGTGTTGAGGTTGCGCTCAGCAGGATTAAGTCTGTTGCGGCGCAGCGCAGCGGCTGTATAGTCGTAGACCTCATAACGGTAGTTCATCTGGCTGGCATCGAGCATCTTCTCTCCTGTAACGGGATTTGTAACGTAGAGGCTCTCGATGGCTCTCAGCTCATCCTCGTTGGGCTTGCGCGGCAACGGTTTCTTCCAGTTGAGGTGCGGGGTTACGGGGTCGCCGTTCTTGTCTTCGGTTATCATGTAGCTCTCGTCGCCGCCATAAGACGGGTCGGCAAGACGAGTGCGGAGGATAGAGTCGCGCACCCAGAACACAAACTGCTTGTACTCAGAGTTTGTAACCTCGGTTTCGTCCATCCAGAAACCGTCAACCGATATTTCCTTTACCGGAGTCTGCTTTCCCCACAGGCTGTCTTCTTTCTCCATACCCATCTTGAGGAAGCCTCGCTTTATAAGTGTCATTCCGTAAGGCGTAGGCTCGGTGAAGGCACGCCCGCCTACTCCTACCACTTCGCCTCCGCGTCCTACCGATGCGGAGCGTCCGCCGAAGCATGCAGAGAGCGTGGTGAGCACTATCACGCCAAGGGCAATTATTGTATTTATCTTTTTCATATCTTATAATATTCTCACGCTTTTATGTTTATTCTTTCCTTTTTTATAAAGGTTGAGTGTAGTCTGATATCCGATGAAAAGCTCGTGGCTGCCGTTGCCCATGTTGATGGCCGAGGTGTACACCTCATAGCTGTAGCCTATGTTGATGCCGTGGAAGCTGCCGCCCACCAGCACCGTAACCGAGTTTGTGGGGCTGTAAGACACGCCCCCGTAGAGCATCTTCTTGTCGTTTGTATAGACCAGCCGGCCCGACACGTCGCCTCTCCAGGCCACCCCGTCGGTGCGCAGCAGCACAGACGGATGTATTGTAAGAAACGGATTTCTTAGTTTAATATTGTATCCGCCGGTCAAATAAAATGTAGGATCTATCTGCAATTCGTTTGTTTCGCCCAGTTCAACCAGCGGAGCGGTGAGGTGCTGGGCCGACACGCCCACATACCAGGGGCCGTGCGTGTAATAAAGTCCGAAGCCCACGTCGAAGGCGCTTCCGTTGACGTCTGATGTGGTGAAGGCCGGGTCGCTCGAGTCTTCAATGTCGAGCTTCGATCCGTCGAAGCCCTCGCTGAGCAGCCCCAGCTGTACGCCCGCACTTATCATTCCGCCGAAGAGCTTGTGCTTGTAAGCATACTGCAGCGCCAGGCGCTGATGTGTGAACAGACCTATCTGGTCGTTGAAGAGCGAGAGGCCCACGCCGTGATAGTTCTTAAGGAAATACAGCGGCATGTCGGCGCCCACGTACATTGAGCGCGGATTGTTCTCGAATCCTGCAAAGCTGAGGGCATACACCGCCGCAATGTTTAGCTTTGAGGCCTTGCCCACCGAGCCCGGGTTATAGTAAGGCTCAAGGTCCCAATAGTGACTGAAAGACGCGTCATACTGCGCGCTGACCCTTGCCGAGGCCAGCATCATCACTGTTAATATGGTTAAAAGACGTATTCGCACGACAATATAACGCAAGTCATGCAATTTTATTGTATGCAAAAGGGCGGCTCTTTTTCTCTGAGCTGCCCTTTTTTATCAAATTAAATCAATATTCGTCTTCATTAAACAAGAAATCCTCCTTGGTAGGATAGTCTGGCCATATATCCTCGATGCTCTCGTAAACATCGCCCTCGTCTTCTATTTCCTGCAGATTTTCCAGCACTTCCAGAGGAGCACCCGAGCGGACTGCATAGTCGATTAACTCGTCTTTTGTTGCGGGCCACGGTGCATCTTCGAGTTTTGAAGCTAATTCAAGTGTCCAATACATAACCTTTAAAATTTACGTTTTTAATCACCCACAAAAGTACTATATTTTTTCTTATTTGCAAGGTTTCTTCCAGATTTTTTCTCTCACTCCGTAAATAAAGTTTAATTTTCTCGCCAATACGAAAAGATAATCCGACAAACGGTTCACATACTGCAGCACCTCGGGGTCGAGCTCGGTCATCTCGTTGAGCTTGAATATGCGGCGCTCTGCCCTGCGGCACACCGTGCGGCACACGTGGGCAAGGGCTGCTCCGTGTGATCCTCCGGGCAGGATGAACGTTGTCTGCGGAGGTATGTTGGCCGTGATGATGTCAATCTCCTCCTCGACGGCTGTAACTTCTTCCGGATTAAGCGTGTACGACGGCGCAAGGGCTGTCTGTGTCTTGTCGGTGGCCAGATACGAGCATACGGTGAAGAGGTTGCGCTGTATTCTGTAGATAAATTCCTTGTCCTCGCCATCCTTCAAGAAAGAAGCCAGCATGCCGAGATGGGCGCTGAGCTCGTCGACTGTGCCGTATGCCTCAATGCGTGCGTTTGTTTTCTCTACTCTGACACCTCCCACCAAGCTTGTGGTGCCTTTATCGCCGGTCTTTGTATATACCTTCGTCATCTTCATAGCCATAATGGATTTAAAAGTTAATTATGTAATTTTGTTTATAACGTTTCTCGTCGAAAAACACAAGTCCGCAGTAATACAGGTCGAACGTAACCACGCCGGGCTCATCGCTCACTATGCGCCGCCATACGCCGCGCGCATTGCTGTCGGAATGTATGCCGTGAACCATCACCGCCGAACCGGCACGGGCCGCACTGCATATGGAGGCCAGCTGGTCGGCAAGTCCGCTGCACGGAACGAGCCTTGCCACAAAGCGGCCGCCGCAGCCGCCAATCATGTCGGAAAGGCGCACGGGCGACAAGGCCGAACTGACGCTCTCGATGCGCGCCTTGCGGCATCCGGCACCGAAATATGCGCCGTAAGCGCCGCCGGCATCGTCGAAGTTGACAACGAGCGAGGGCTGCACGCTGTTGGCAAGCCTGAGGCACAGCTCGCACATCTTGCGCTCCACCACGCCCAGGCCGGGATAGCTCAGCGCCAGGTCGTCGTAGGCGTAATAGGGATAATGCTCGTTGATGACATAGCGCACCATGCGGTAGGCCCACGGCGACTGCACGCCAAAGCCGCGGCTATGGCGCATGCGGCTCAGCCACACAAGCATGCGCCGCAGCTTGCCGCATGAACTTGCCGCACTGTATGTCGTCTTATCTGTAGTCATCATGTTATCGCCTTTGCCAAAGTCGGACACATTATATAATATACAGCATGCATTGGCGCTAACCTGCCGCCGGCAATAATGCCCGGAGACACCGGTGCCATACACTGACAAAGCATAAGCCACCCAACAGCAAAGTTGTTTTTCATATTGCGCCGTTGCCGTGTTGTAATATGCAAATATATATATTTTTATTCGAAAAAAGCATTTTTATTCAAAAAAATGCGACATTCTGTGATAATACATCACTTTGCAGCCGTCTGACCTCACCATAAGTCACTGAAAGCATCTGCAAGGCCGCCGGCTGCGCGACGTAACGCCACTGACATGGCGCAGGCTGCCCCTGCCGCCCATCAGGCCGTGCGCGGCCCAGCCAAAAGGCCACCTTTCGGCTCCTAAAAGGTATGCTTTCAGCCTCTAAAAGGCCATCTTTTGCACGCTAAAAGGTGGCCTTTTGCAACGCATTGAATATCAAGGCGTTACAGCGGCAGCATTTTCCGTCATCCCAAACGGCCGTCAGGGCGTGCCGGTTGCATCGCTTACGCTGTTTTCATAGCCGGTAAAAGTGCCTCTCCGGGCATGGTGACGGCCTTTCTGTTTGCATCCGTACAGCATTTCATTTTTACACAGGCTGGAAATATTAAGTATCAGTTTAACACCTATCACATAGAAAATACGACATTTTGCAGATAATAATAATAATAATACTTGCCAAATTCAGAATAATTGCATATATTTGCCGTATGTAAGTATTTTACCGGCATAAAGATACAGACATATATTTATTTAGGTTTAACTAAAAACGGCAGACTATGAACGACGGCAACACAGGCATACGCCCACATGAAGGCGGCTGACACATGGCAACAGCGAAAGGCACTGACTGAAGCAAGGCAACACAAACTCAGTTTGCAGCCAAAAGCTGACGCCGCACTAAAGCGGCAGCGGCAACACATGTTTACCGTAGCAGACAACACATCAAGCAACCCCACAAAATCGTAATAACATGAGAAACATAATATTAATACTGTCCCTTATGGCATGCACGGCCGGAACAGCCGCAGCTCAGACCGACTCGCTCGAGGTGGACACAACGCTGACACTGGGCGAAATAACGGTGAAGGGCATGAGAGTGATAAAGAAGGTTGACCGGCAGCTGATAATACCTACGAAGGAGATGGTGAAAGCGTCGTCGAACGGATTTGAACTGCTCAACCTCATGACGCTCGACGGCATAAGGGTAGACCCCGTGATGCAGACCGTGTCGAGCATGGAGGGCGGCTCGGTGCAGGTGCGCATCAACGACATCGTGGCCAGCACGCAGGACATCATGGCGCTCAGGCCCGACGAGGTGGTGCGCGTAGAATATATCGACAACCCAGGAATAAGATACTCAGACAGCGGACTGAAGGCCGTGATCAACTATGTGGTGAAGCGGCGCAGCGCGGGCTACGTGGGCGGAGCAAGCACGATGCAGGCCTTTGCCACAGGATTCAACAACAGCAGCGCCTACTTTAAATATAACTACAAGAAGTCGGAGTTCAGCATTAACTACGGATTCAGCTACCGCGGCTACGACGAGCGCAGCATCAGCAACAACAGCACTTACTATCTGCCCGACGGAACGCAGAAGAGCGTAAACTATATAGGCTACAACTCTGATTTCATGTACACGATGAACAATCTGCAGTTGGGCTACAGCCTGGCCGACCCCGGCAAGTATGTGCTCGACGTGCGCTTATTCTACAACAACTACAACAGTCCCAACAGAGACATGCGCCAGCTGGTGCAGGAGACGGGGCAGCCCGACAGGTATCTCTACAACAAGGTGGTGAACAAAGACCGCACGCCGTCGCTCGACATCTACTACTCGGTCAACCTGCCGCACAACCAGAACATCATGGCAAACCTTGTGGGCACGTACATCGGCACCGACTACAAATACCTGATGAGCAACTATCTCTTCAACGAGTCGCCTGAGCAGTCGGTCAAGTCAGAGCCGCTGAGCGACTACAGCTACATTGCCGACGGACGCAAATACTCGCTGATAGGCGAGGCTATGTATACCAAGACCATGAAGAAGACAGCCTTCACGGCTGGGGCGAGATACTCTGTGAGCAGGACAGAAAACGACTACTCGGGCACCAATGAGACCGACGCACACCTCAACTCTGACAACCTGTATATGTTTGCGCAGCTGCAGGGCAACCTCAGCGTGATAAACTATCAGGCAGGCATAGGTGCCAGCTACACATCGATACATCAGGGCGAGACAGGATTCAACAAATGGACGGCAAGGCCGCAGCTTAGCCTCTCGACAAGTGCGATAAAGAATGTATTTATCAGATACAGCGGAAGCATGGGACAGAACATGCCGTCGCTGTCGCAGCTCACGGAGGTCAAGCAGTATATGAACGAGGCTGTGGCCTACGACGGCAACAGAAATCTGACGCCATACAACTCTTACAACAACAGTCTTATGGTAAGCTGGTCGATGCCCTTCTTCGACTTCCGCCTTACCGGCAGCTGGTATTATGCGCCCGACATCATTATGAACACCTACAGCCCGGTGATGCAGGAAGACGGAACATACGTGATAACAGCAAGACCTGAAAACCAGGAGAGCTTCACACAGAAAACCGTTGCGGCCAACCTGATACTGCGCCCGATAAAGAACGTGCTCAACATAGCGCTGTATGGCAGCTATAACAGATACGAAAGCCGCGGACTTAGCTACTCGCACAACTTCAACGCATGGCGCTGGAGGGCTTCGGCTTATCTGATGCTGGGCAACTGGAGCGCGTCGGCCGACATATACAATGCTCCGAAAAGTTTCTTCGGCGAGAGCATGACGGGAGGCGAACGCAACTTCAACCTTAACGTAAGCTACAAATACAAGAACCTTCAGGTGGGCGTCGGCGGCATCCTCGTAGGCTATGCGCAGGGCAACATATACGAGAGCAGCACCACAAGCCGCTATTATAAGAACACGGGAGTTACGCAGATAAAGGACAACGGCAACATGATCTATTTCACTCTGTCGTACAACTTCAGCCACGGACGCAAGTATAAGGCCGACCAGCGCAGGCTGAGCAACAGCGACAACGACAACGGTATAAGATAATGTCCGGCAAGGTGTCCTTATAGTCTTTAGCCGCCCTCGCAGCCACGCCATTCCGCTTATGCCGTTCATGGCAAGCTAAGGCGGCACGGCTGCCGGACAAATAGTTTAGCACGAAGCGTCATTAGTATTTCGTCCGTATTTTTGCTTTATATCGAGCGGATTTTCGTCAGTCATTTTGCAGGCACAAAGGGCCAAGTCAAGAAGAGTCTGACGAAAATCCGCTCAATAGAAACAGAAAGACAGACAGAAAACATGAATGCACAAAACAGATAAAGCCATGTGCGGCAGAATGACAGATTTGGGATTAGATACAGCGCCCCTGCATGTCAGCGTTTTCGGGTTTTCACCTGCATAAAGCGCCGTGCAGGGGCACATTTTCGTACCGCATGAATAGCGGTTGGCCCTAACCTCTGTCATGATTCATGTCAAGACCGTTGCATAAAAACGCCGCAGGGCTTTGCCGTTAACGTGTTTTCTTATTATATTTGCAAAGACATTAAGAAAACAAAGATATGAAATCATTAAGGGAATTATACAGGATAGGTAAAGGCCCGTCGAGCAGTCATACAATGGGGCCGCAGAAAGCAGCTAAGATTTTTTTGGAGAAGAACCCTTCAGCCAAGCAGTTTAAGGTTACTCTATACGGCAGTCTGGCAGCCACAGGCAAAGGCCACATGACAGACACGGCCATCATAGAAGTGCTGTCGGCAGCGGCTCCGGTAGAAATCGACTGGCAGCCGTCGGTGTTTCTGCCCTATCATCCCAACGGAATGAAATTTGTTGCTTATGCCGATGAAGATAAAGTGGCAGACGAGTGGACCGTCTACAGCATCGGCGGAGGCGCCCTGTCTGAAGGCAAAGGCCGCGACGACATGTTCAATACGCCCGAGGTGTACGACATGAACACCATGAGCGACATCATGAACTGGTGTTACGAGACGGGACGCAACTATTGGGAATACGTCGACCAGTGTGAGGATTCAGGATTCTGGGACTATCTTCTCGAGGTATGGCACATGATGCAGCAGGCAGTAGAGCGTGGTCTTAACCACGAAGGACGTTTGCCCGGTCCGCTCAATCTCACCCGCAAGGCTCCCACTTATTATGTCAAGGCTTCAGGCTACAAGCAGTCGCTGCAGTCGAGAGGTCTGGTCTATGCTTACGCACTGGCTGTAAGCGAGGAGAACGCTTCGGGCGGCACCATCGTAACAGCTCCCACCTGCGGCGCCAGCGGTGTGCTCCCAGCCGTGTTGTATCATCTTTCGAGAGGCCACAACTTCAATGACACCCGCATACTTCATGCCCTTGCCACAGCCGGACTTATCGGCAACATCGTAAAGAAGAATGCCTCAATCTCAGGAGCCGACGTAGGTTGCCAGGGAGAGGTAGGCGTTGCTTGCGCCATGGCATCAGGAGCAGCATGCCAGCTGTTCGGCGGCAGCCCGTCGCAGATTGAGTATGCAGCAGAGATGGGTCTTGAGCATCACCTCGGCATGACGTGCGACCCAGTGTGCGGACTTGTGCAGATTCCGTGCATCGAGCGCAATGCCTACGCTGCAGCAAGAGCCCTCGACTCTAACCTGTATGCAGCATTCTCAGACGGCATCCACCGCGTTTCGTTCGACAAAGTAGTAGACGTGATGAAGCACACCGGCCACGACATTCCTTCTCTTTACAAGGAGACAAGCGAAGGCGGACTGGCTAAGGGCTTTAATATCGTTAAGTGACAACATAAAGACTGCGGAGCGATGAACAAGCCATTAGCTTTATGTGTCATGCTGCTGGCGGCCATTGTGCCGCATGCAGCAAATGGTGGCAACGTAGAAGAGAATGTCGTTATCAGTCAACCTAAAATGGCAGACCAAGCAAATATATCTGAAACCGTCAAGGTAAACGAAGTTACGGTTACCTGTATCAGGGACAACAAGGCTGAGCGCACAATGCCGCTGAGTCTTTTTGGCGACATACCTGAAAGCCTTATAGACAGCCTTGGCATACGCAACGGCATCAAGTCGTCTGTTAATGCCATATTGGTCAAGACAGAAGAAGCAACAATACTGTTCGACACCGGACTCGGAAAGTCGGACAGCCAGTTGCTTATGGCCCTGAGCAATAAGCCTGGACATAAAGTTCATCTATCTCACACACTTTCACGGCGATCATATCGGCGGCATGATGAAGGGCGACAAGCCTGTGTTCACCAATGCAGAAGTCTATGCTTCACGTGAAGAATATGAAAGTTGGATGAAAATGCCGGATGAAGCAAAGGCTCAGGTCGTGAAGACGATGAAGGCATACGAAAAGCATTTGCACCTTTTCGAGTTTGGCGACACTCTTCCCGGCAACGTAATTGCGCTTGACGGCAGCGGTCACACTCCCGGCCATACCATCTACAATGTAGACAATGAAGTATTGGTTGCAGGCGACATAATTCACGGAATGGCACTCCAGCTAAGCCATCCCGAATATTGTGCGTCATACGACATGGATAAAGAAAAGGCAATAAGGACACGCAAGCATATCCTGAATTACGCCAGAGAGCATAAAATAGACATTGCCGGTATGCATATCCCCCTGCCGGGCATAATCCCGTTGTAATGCGTTTAAAATGCCTCAGAAAGAAACAAAACTATCGTATTGAGGATATTAAACAGCAATATTCGGACAGAATAACAGAACGGAAAGAAAACAATAAAGTAAATCCGCCGTAAACAAAATATAATTAAGGCCCAAGGAAAGGCATAAATCTAACCACAATAAGCAATATATCAAAATATAATCTTCGGCGCATAAGCCAAGAGATATAATACAGAAAAGAAATACGCTTCCGTCCGCCTGACTAATAAAGAATTTCTGCATAAGGTCAGGCGGGCGGAAGCATTTATGAAAATCTGCCAATAAGCATCCTCGATAATTGTATCTTTATATTGAGCTGTTCGTCCGGATTCAGTTGTTTCATCACTCTTATATTCCTTATATACACAGCCAAGGCAACCTCAAACGTCCTTCCGCCTAATTATTTGCTCGTATAAGGAATTATCAAATGTTGTCTAGATATATGCGGTATAAGTGCCAAACAGCGCAAGAACTAACTATCTTTGAACAATTCTCATTTCTATTTCATTCCACCAAGCCATCTGCCGCCTAAGGCAGAAACATTAATAAAACCTCATTGGACTCACCATTTCACCTGCACTCACGCATATCCTATTTCCATGGCCTGTAAGTGCAGCACCTCATGCATTGGATATCACTACAGAAAACCTTCCATTTCTAAATATCGGATATCTGCATAATTATAAAAATGACGGTTAAAATATTTAGATTTGAACATAGAAAGCGATTGGGGGTAAAATAATGATTTCCATCATCATATCATTCCCTTCCGTGCCATAAGTTCCATTAGTCTTATTAGTCTCATAAGTCTCATACTCCGTGGAACCAAACAAAAAAAGAGTCCCTGACATCATAACTGACGTCAGGGACTCAACTCTGAAAAAAAGGCGGCCTCCTACTCTCCCGCATTGCATTGCAGTACCATCGGCGCAGG
>OGUM01000089.1_pt1 | contig 74428 bp, 50 predicted proteins | sample 1553631 | NCBI WGS metagenome assembly OGUM01 (sample SAMEA2580228, study PRJEB22360) | human gut metagenome | biome: human gut; feature: human-associated habitat; material: faeces | place: Denmark | collected 2008/2010 | reverse complement strand
CGGTGAAGATGCCGATTACCCGCGATGGGACGAAAAGACCCCGTGAACCTTTACTGCAGCTTAGCACTGACCTTGGTCATCCGATGTGTAGGATAGGCCGGAGGCTATGAAGCCGGTACGCCAGTATTGGTGGAGCCGCCGTTGAAATACGGCCCTTTGGCTGTCTGAGGTCTAACGCGTGATTCGCGGACACTGCTTGGCGGGCAGTTTGACTGGGGTGGTCGCCTCCAAAAGCGTAACGGAGGCTTCCAAAGGTGCCCTCGGGCCGATTGGTAACCGGCCTTACAGAGTGCAATGGCATAAGGGCGCTTGACTGGGAGGGAGACATCCCGAGCAGGCAGGAAACTGGGGCATAGTGATCCGGCGGACGTGTATGGAAACTCCGTCGCTCAAAGGATAAAAGGTACTCCGGGGATAACAGGCTGATCCCCCCCAAGAGCTCATATCGACGGGGTGGTTTGGCACCTCGATGTCGGCTCGTCACATCCTGGGGCTGGAGAAGGTCCCAAGGGTTGGGCTGTTCGCCCATTAAAGTGGCACGCGAGCTGGGTTCAGAACGTCGTGAGACAGTTCGGTCTCTATCTATCGTGGGCGTTGGAGTTTTGAGCGGATCTGACACTAGTACGAGAGGACCGTGTTGGACAGACCTCCGGTATGCCGGTTGTGCCGCCAGGTGCACCGCCGGGTATCCGTGTCTGGCCCGGATAAGCGCTGAAAGCATCTAAGTGCGAAGCCGTCCGCGAGATAAGAACTCCTTGAGGGCCGTTCCAGACGAGGACGTTGATAGGGCGCAGGTGTAAAGACGGCGACGTCAAAGCCGAGCGCTACTAATTGCCCGAAGCTTTTCCTGTGCATGTTCTTTTGATGTGCATGTAAGTGAGGATGAAGTCTCTTTCATCGGTGTACTTATTGGTTCACTAATGTTTTGTCCTTGTGCCGAGACCGTCAAAAAGCCATATTTAGGTGGTTATTGCGGCGGGGTTCCACCTCTTCCCATTCCGAACAGAGAAGTTAAGCCCGCCTGCGCCGATGGTACTGCAATGCAATGCGGGAGAGTAGGAGGCCGCCTTTTTTTTGAGTTGAGTCCCTGACGTCAGTTATGATGTCAGGGACTCTTTTTTTGTTTGATTCCCACTGAGGATGAGATTAATGAGACTTATGGGACTAATAAGACTAATGTGACTTATTTTAAAGAGACATATGGTGACATCCCCAATGACTTGCCGTACACTTTAGACATTCTACCACATAAATGCACATACGTTTGAAAAGCAGTACAAAGAAATATTAAGAGTTTTTCGGGTAGTGTTTCACCGAGTGTGTCTGAATCAAGTTGACTTAACCCCGAATCGGGTATTAGAATTCAGTCGGATTCTTGCTTTATATTGAGCGGATTTTTGTTTGATTTTTCGCAGGCATAGCAGGCTATGTCAAGAAAAAGCTGGCAAAAAGTCGCCAATAGAAAACAAAAAGGCGGCTGAAAGCATGAAAGCACAAAATAGATAAAACTATGTGCGGTTTAATGACCAATTGGGGTTAAACGCAGTTGATGAAACACTACGGCTGGGCAACTCTCAAGTAGAAGGGAACCAGGCGAATGTTCATTTTCCTCCAATGGTTTCGCTCTCTCTGTCTGTCCTGAACCTTCAAAGAAGAATGTTAAACAGGCTCTTAAATATCGGAATTATTTTATAACGGGTGCTTGCCAAAACCACTTTTCATCCGATGTGTTGTAATTAGCATGAGGGTATGTCAAACCTACCGGAACTAATGTTACAGTCTTACCTTGAGGATGATTGCTTTCTCCTTCTGGTTCAGCTTGATTCCATATATTTGTTTCAAGAAAGTAGAGATTCTTTGCCATGTACTCCTTAAGATAATAGTCGGCTGTTTGTTTTACCCTATTGTTCCAGTTCGCCTCTTCATTAAGTATTAATGGCAAATCATGTTGCAATCTATAATGTACTTCTCCTGGGTGAAGCATGATTCCGTTTTCATCTGTGACATATGCTGCAAATGTAGGGTCAACCCAAACCCATTTATTCAGTGATTTACTCCAGGCAATGCAGATAACATCGCAATCGCTGTCCGTCTCCCATCCTTTTCGGGATACATGTTATATATCTTGCAGGAATCCGCGCAGCAAGCAATGCCTCTGTCAAGCATATAGCAAGAGCCCTGCAGTTGTAACCACAACTGTTTCTACGAGCAGATTCGTATGTATTTTCCAAATTTCTTGCTCCGGGAGCCAAACTGTTGCTTCCGTCATGTTTGATGTTGTCATGAACCCAATAAAGGAGATTTTTGATTCTGCTGATGTCATCCCCCTTACCGGCTATTTTGTCAAGATTGAACTTCTTGCGTGTCATTCGCAACATTCTGTCTGAAGGCTCTGCGTATCTGAAAGCGATATCAAAGGGTGGTTCTGAGTTGTATTTTGGGGATTCTTTCAAAATATCAAGTTTGGTCTTGACCTCATCCCCCAGACTCCATGCGTAATTCATAGCTGCTTTCAATGTGTCTGCTTCCTTACTATTCAAAGCTTTTAGTACGGGATAAAGTATTCTGGCTGACTGATATTCATTGCTTCTCATCCAGTCAGAGTTCTTTGCTGTCAGAATCTGTGCCTGCCACTGCGCAGTCTTTTCCAAATCTTTTATCAGGCGAGGATTTGATTTCAGATAATCGATATCTGCTGTTGATGCTATCTTGTCGTTATATACTTTCAGAAATGCACCATGACAGCTGTATTTCGTTAAATTAGGACATTTGGAGTCTTTCAATAAATCCAAATCGAAATAGACCACAGTGCTTTCAAATATCACGCTGTCTAATTTCGGACAGTTATGAGCAAATCCTTGGCCTCCTGTACTCGACACAGAACCTCGGAATATGATTTTCCTCAAGTTTTGGCAATTTGTAACTAATGCGCAGTCGAAATGACCGATAGCTCCCTCAAACATTATCTCCTCAATAGTGCTATTATCCATAAATAGGCCTCCCGGGATATAATCTATATTGCCGAATGTTACTTTTTTCAGATTGGTAAATCCAATATTTCCTAATCTTCCGATTGTCATTATGTTGGGAATATAAATTTCTTCGACATGAGAGTCGTAAACTAGGCTATCCGGAAACATTCGTATTCCATCTCTCACAGGGCCGTCGAAATGGTCAGGAGCATGAAGAACGATATTCTGGGAAAAAGACGGAATTACTATTGTAATTGCAGCAATTAAGCAAATAAAAAATCTACGCATAAATATATATATTCAGAATGATAAAATTAATAAAAATCCGAACACAGCGGTCACATTGCCAAATAAATTGGAAAGCGTACGGACGCTAAACAAAAACATTCTCCCTGCAAGACTCTCGCCGCAAGAACCTTCAATACAAGACGATTCTGTTTCATGTAATCTCTTTTAATAATATAACGTGAGTTCGACGAATTGTAAATGCGTGTAAGTTTGGTGATAAGCGAAAATCGTTGTAACTTTATGGTGCTGAACAACAAAGTATTACAAACAATAATCGCCATGATCACCGGGAGTAAAGTTATAGAATTATTTTGTATGGCTGACAATTTAGCTTCGCTGATTTTCAATTCTGCAAATTTTTGATGCTATGATGGCAAAATATACGCTTAAACGAACCGCAAAGCGCAAATTTAATTATTTGTTAGTGGCAAAGATATAATAAAGACAAAAGTGGGATTAGACTACTGCCATAATTGTCAGGCAGTATGACTAACCCCACTTTTGTCTTTAAATTATGTTTCTTAGAATTGCTCCAAGATCTCTATTCTTTTCTTTGTATCCGGGTGTGTGCTGAATAATGAATTAAAGAAATTCATCATGCCCGGTGCGAAGTGTTGCGGATGAATAATGAACAGCTGCGCGATATCGTCACGCTTGACGTTATTCAATCCAGGATCGCCTGATATCTTTCTCAGAGCAGAAGCAAGCGCCAAAGGATTGCCGCAAAGCTCAGCACCTCCGGCGTCGGCCATATATTCACGTTTACGCGATATTGCAAAACGCGTAAGCAATGTGAAGAAGTAAGCAACTGCACAGCATAAAGCTCCGATTATGAATACCGCAATCATAGACAGTCCGTTGCCGCGGTTGTCCTCGTCATCACTGCTGCGGCTGCTTAGTCCGCCAAACCAGAATGCGTTATACATCATCTGGATAACGAGGCTCATTATGGTTGATACGATGCCGACAAAGATGATGCTTGTTATCAGCAGTCTTGTGTCGTGATTACGGATGTGCGTCAGCTCATGAGCTATCACACCTGCAAGTTCGTCATCGTTGAGCCTGTCGATTATTCCTGTTGTCAGCGTAACCGTGTAGCTCTTTTTATCTATACCGCTTGCAAAAGCGTTCAGCTGCGGGTCGTCTACGATGTTAATCTTTGGCATATCCATGTTGCATGTCATGCAAAGATTTTCAACGATATTGTAGATTTTGGGATTTTCCTTGCGTGTAAGCGGTCTTGCTCCTGTAGCGGCACGTACCATTGCCGTATTTGCAAAATACGCTATTGTAAACCATATTCCTACGCCCACGATGACCCATGGTATGGTGTTCATGAAGTAAATGTTTACCTTTTCAGCGTCAAGCTGGTGTACAATGTTGCCGTATTGGTCGTAGTATCCGTGCCCGAAATAGTATACCAATGCGAGGAATACCCATACCATGCCCAGGATTATTACGGGAAACAAGATCAGCAACATTATTGTCAATCTGTTGTTGCGCATAATCTGGGTGTGCATTCCGACATATCTCATATATGCTTGCGATTTATGTTAGAATTTAATTTCAGGTGCCTTGTCGTATGTTGCGCGCTCTTCCTGTGGAACCTCGAACATAGGTTCTTTTTTAAATCCGAACATTTTGGCAAAGATGTTTGACGGGAATGTCTCAACGGCGTTGTTGAGCTCTCTTGTTGCCGAATTGAAGAATCTGCGTACTGCGGCAAGTTTGTTCTCAAGGTCAGCAATCTCGTTCTGCAGCTGCATGAAGTTCTGGTTAGCCTTCAGGTCAGGATAAGCCTCGAGTGACACCTTCAAACCGGCAAGCGCACTTGTCAGGGCATTTTCAGCATTGATCTTGTCGTTTATTGTTGTGGCGCCCATTGCTGCCGTGCGTGCTTCTGTAACTCTCTGCAGCACTTCGCGCTCGTGTGTGGCATATCCTTTCACCGTGGCTACAAGCTGCGGCACGAGGTCGTGGCGCTGTTTAAGCTGTACGTCGATATTTGCGAAGGCATTTTCGCGGTTGTTTCTAAGTTTTACAAGATTGTTGTACAGGCTTACACACCAAATTGCAAGCAGTACGACGATAACTAAAATAATAATTCCTGTTGTCATAATTTTTTAATGATAAATGGTTTCATAAGTTTGTTTACAAATATAATACCATTTTATGAATATCTGAGGTTTCTTTAAGTCTTTTTGTTTATTATTCTTATTTAATATGAAGGTTGTAGCCAATAAGGACACGTGCCGGTTTAGTTTCGTCATGAAATAAAAAAACTCTGCATGACAGGATCTATCCTATGACATGCAGAGCGTTATGTTAAGTTTTAATGTTTATTTCAGCAGATTCATTACTTTGTTGAAGTATCGCTGAGTGCCTTTTATGCTGTATCTGAGTCCGCCGTTCCACGACCTTATGGCTTGCTCTATGCTGTTTTGCGGATTGTGGACCGACTGAAACAAAACGAACATCTCTTTCGATTTTGCCACGTTAAAGCGGTCAGACAGCTTAAATCTTTTCTTGCTTTTTCTTCTTTTCAGGATGTTGTTGCACTCTCTTACCAGAATCGGAGTTATCTGCATTGCTCCGCATGAGTTGCCGCTTACGGCTTTGGGGTTTCCTTCGCTTTCGACTTGAATAATGGCGTCCATCACCGGATTCCAGTCGAATTGAGGGCTTTGAGTTTCGTTGTTTTCTGCAAAAGCATATAAATTTGCTGTAAATACAAATAATAATACTAATACTTTTCTTAATATTCTCTCCATATTTTACGGTTTATGGCATCTGGACATATAAAAAAACAGGGATGTCCGCGGCAAGCGGTTCGTATGAGAAAAATTATTGAACCGAGTCTGGATGCCAGTTATATACTAACGCGAATGGCGGCTTTCAAAACAAAAGAAGATACGCCATTCAATCTTTTTACCGCTGCAAAGGTATGAAAAAAAATGCGATTATCCAAACTTTGTTCCGTTTTTTAAACATTTTGCATTGAAATAAGCATTTTATATCATGTTGAAAATCAACTAATTGCTTTAAAAATATGTAAAATATTTTCGGCTGCCGTCTTGCGTCCGAATTTAGGCGAAACATAATGTTAATGCACGTTTCACGGCATTTGTTGTTAGAAAGACGGCCCATTTTTATATCTTAAATCATGTTGCGTGTTAAAGTGTTATAGACTATAACTATGCTAAGATTGTTGCAGGAGTGAATAAGGGGCAATGTCGCTTTGCCATGCAGGTAAATTATTGTCATAGTTTTGCCTTGCGCCAGTTTTCGCTATTTTTTCATGATATAGGGTAAGAATTACAGGCATCAGAATTAAACCTCAAAAAACTGAAAGGAAAATGTACTATTATCCTTATAGGAAAGCCGGAACAATAGCTTGAAATATGTGGACTGTAAGCAAAATCGTGCTTGCTGGTTTCAAATCATTAACCTATTGTTTACGGTCCGTAAGTGGCCCATTTTTAATGCAAAAGTGGCCGAGTTTTTTGTCGCAAACAAATGGTTTTTTATGCCCAGTCCGATGTTCCGTGCATTTCAGTGCAGGCATTGTTAGAAAAACATTGTTTATCCCAATCTGCCGGTATTAATAAGTTTGCTGTGTGATTCTTCCTGTTGGCTGATGACGTAGTGTATCTTGAGCAGTGTTTTCTGAAGGCCGACAATGGATTTTCTTGTCTGCAAGCGTTTGGCTTTCAGGGTATTAAAATAATATAAACCACTCATTATTCGGCTGACAATGACCTGTTGGGGTTAAAAAACTGCGTTTTTCGTTTGTCTTTTCATTCTCCTTTCACTATTTTTGACTACCTTTGCATTGACGATTGTTGAAACATGCCATATTGGCAGGCTTAATTGTATGTCGGCATGCGTCATGCCGGGCAAGTGTGAGAGGCACGGCCTGTTTCGTGCATGTTGTTTTTTTGAATGATTAACGGATAATTTCTTTATAAAATATGTATTACGTTTCTAAGCGAATGGAGATTGCTGGCTGTCATCGCCTTACTCTTTCTTATGACAGCAAATGCTGTAATCTGCACGGACACAACTGGATTGTTACGGTTTATTGCAAGTCGCGTGAGCTTAACGCTGAGGGTATGGTTGTTGACTTTAAGCATATAAAGGATAAAATTCACGGATATCTCGATCATGGCAACTTCAACGAACTGCTGCCGTTCAATCCTACGGCCGAGAACATTGCAGCCTGGATATGCAGTCAGGTTGAACACTGCTATCGGGTGGATATAGAAGAAAGCGAGAACAACAAGGTGTCATACGTTAAAGACGAAGACTGACATTTATGAGGGTAAACGAAATTTTTTATTCGCTTCAGGGCGAAGGCTACTTTACCGGAACACCAGCCGTCTTCGTACGTTTTTCAGGCTGCAATCTCAGTTGCAGTTTTTGTGACACGGAGCATACGTCGTTTACGGAAATGTCTGAGGAAGACATCGTCCGTGAGGTGTGTGCCTATCCGGCTGCGCATGTGGTTATCACCGGCGGCGAGCCGACAATGCAGCTTACAGCTTCGCTTGTTGACAGGCTGCACGCTGTCGGAAAGTATGTGCAGATAGAGACAAACGGCACTTATCCTCTGCCCGAAGGCTGCCGTGTCGACTGGATTACGTGTTCGCCCAAATACCGCCCTGTCGTCCTGACGCATATCGACGAACTGAAAGTGGTGTTTCAGACGCCGGAGCAGGATATGTCGCAATATGACGGCATGGAGGCTCAGGTGTATAGCCTGCAGCCGTGCGACGTGAATGACGACAGACGGAATGCCGTGATATTAAAAGATGCCGTGGAATATTGTCTTTCGCATCCCAAGTGGCATCTTTCGCTTCAGACCCATAAAATAATTAATGTGAGATAACGGTCTTCAGCCTCTACGGCGACATGGCTCGCCAGTGTCTGAATAAAGTGGCCCGACAGTTATGCCGTCTGTGGCAATTCATAAGAAATCAATGAGGCAATTAGGCATAGCCTCATTGATCACCACCGTTGAAGTGAAGTATTTTCAGCAGCTGCTTTTCGTGCTGCAGTTCCTTCAAGCCCTTGTCGGGCGATATGAGCATCATGCTCCTTATCACGTCGTTTTGTCCGCACGTGTAGTTATAATAGTCAATAAGTTCTCCGGTGAGCTTTTCTTTCAGGATAACTTCTGTTCTTAGTTTTTCAAACTCCTCCAGTGGTATTTCGTCTCCCTGGCGTACAAAGATAATACGCCTTGCGATAGGATTGCGGTTGTAGTCGTGCGTGAGATAAATGCCCTTAATCACTTCAGGATATTCAATGATAGGCAGTTGCAGATAAATAACCTTCAGTGCGAGCTGCAGCCTCTTTTGCTCGTTGAACATCAGATAGCCAATCTGGAAAGGCGAGAACAGGCCTACTCCTACATAATAGTCGCCGGCCATATTCTGGCAGTAAACCTTCGGCAGGGTGTCGCCGTCGGCAATGGATGATATCATGTAGGGCTCAACCTTCAGTCCGTCGGCATACGACGAAGCGCTGTACGACTGGTACAGGCCTGTGTATATGCCTGCGTTGGGAAGATACTTTATTGATTCTTTTTCAATATCGTCAAGAAACGGACGGCTGTTGCTCTTTCCGCTTATCAGCCGTGGCTCTATATGGCACACCTTGTCGTACAGTTCGTCAAGGCATCCCAGCAGCTTTCTCTTAGACACATTGTTAACCTGCTGCAAGGCGTTGTTAAGCGCGTAGTCGCTGTCGTTGCCGCCGGATATGCTGTTGATGTAGGCGGGCAGTACAGACGAATATAAAGAAGACAGAACGCTCGAGGTTATGTTCGTCTCCTCCGAAATGTCCTTCATCTTCACTCCTGCGTCACGCAGTTTCTTCAGTTGCTCATATAGTGATACCAGTTTATCCATATCCTTTATTTTTGGCGCGAATGTACCAAAACGATATTACAAAAACATTACCATTCTGATTCATTATCATGATATGAAAATTACATAATGAATACACGTTTTTTGGGCGTTATAATATATGATTAATTGATTTTTTCATATTGCAGACCGATATACTTTTGCTGCCGTAATTAAAAAAATGAACAAACAAAATCATCAATATAATTATGGAAAAAGCAACAAAGAACAAAAGAATGTCGGAACTCCTGCTTATACTTTGGGCCGGAGGTGCAGCCTTGCTGTCTTACTCGCTTGTGTATGCCTTGCGCAAGCCGTATACGGCAGCCTCTTTCGAGGGATTTACCCTGTTTGGAACAGATTATAAGGTAGCTGTTACAACCATTCAGATACTTGGGTATGTAATAGCAAAATTCTTCGGTATAAAACTTATCTCTGAGCTGAAACGCGAAAACCGCTTCCGCTTTTTTGTAACATCGGCAATAATGGCCGAGGTGGCTTTGATAGGCTTCGGCGTGCTCAGTGCTCCTTACAATGCCGCAGCAATGTTTTTCAACGGCCTGTCGCTCGGATGCATGTGGGGCGTTATCTTTAGTTTCATTGAGGGCCGCAAGGTTACGGATATGTTGGCGAGCCTTTTGGGCGTAAGCATGGTGTTCAGTTCCGGAATAGCCAAGAGCTTCGGACTCTTTGCCATGAACGAACTTAATATAGACCAGTTCTGGATGCCGGCATTCATTGGCGGCGTGGCCCTGCCTCTGCTTGTTCTTATGGGCTATCTGCTTAAGCGTCTGCCCAGCCCTACACAGGAAGATATCGAGTTGCGCAACGAGCGCGTTGTCTTAGACTCTGAAGGCCGCAAGCGTCTGTTCATGAGTTTCGCGCCAATACTCACGCTGCTGTTTATCGGCAACTTCATGCTCCTTGTCCTGCGCGACATCAAGGAAGATTTCCTTGTGCTTATTCTCGACATGAGCAATCAGTCGTCATGGCTGTTCGCACAGGTCGACACTATAGTTACATTGGCCATACTTGCCCTGTTCTCGGCCTTTGTGTTCTTCCGCAGCAACATCAAGACGCTTATGTGCCTCATGGGCATTGTCATACTGAGCTGTATCACCATGGCATACGTGTCGTTCAACTACAAAGCCCTCGACCTGCAGCCTGTTGTGTGGCTGTTCATAGAGAGCCTGTGCCTTTATATAGCTTATCTTACGTTCCAGACAATATTCTTCGACCGTTTCATAGCCTGTTTCAGGATAAAAGGCAACGTTGGATTCTTCATCGCGATAATCGACTTTATCGGATACATGGGAACGGTAACACTGCTTTCAACCAAGGAGTTCCTCAATTTCGACATGGAATGGTTCGACATGTTCAACCACATGGCATTCTTCGTCGGTGCAGTATGCACAGTCTTGTTCACAATAGTAGCCACGCTTATCTACAAGCGCTATTCGCTTAACAACAGAAACAAGACAAAAAACTCTAAGATGGATTTGTTTATAAACCCTCAATATAATACAATTTAAAATGAACTACGACATCATAATCATAGGAGGCGGTTTGCTCGGAACAGCCACTGCCTATCAGTTGGCAAAACGCAAAGCCGGTAAAATATTGCTTTTAGACGGTAACGAGATTGCATCTCAGGCCTCTTCGCGCGCGGCCTGCCTGCTGACACGTGCGCGGACAAAACCGGCGCTGATGGAACTGGTGCAGGAAACCTACGACTGCATAGACGAGATAGAACAGCTTCTTGGAGAGTCGCTCGAGCTGCAGCAGTGCGGAAGCGTTACGATTGCTTCGTCAGAAGCCTCGCTGAAGGGTGTGGAAGCCTTGGAGAGTGCAGCCAACGACTTTGGCATTCCGAATGAACGGATATCACAGAAACGTGTGAAAGAACTGTTGCCATGGATCAACGAAGCAGCCGCTGACGTAGCCGTATATATGCCTACAGACGCCTTTATCGACTCTGCACTGCTGTGCTCTGGATATGCCAGGGCTGCAAAGGTGCTGGGTGTGGAACTGAGAACTAACTGCAAGGTGAGGTCGATACAGACCGAAGGCGGAAGAATAAGCGGCGTTGAACTGCCTGACGGTGAGATGATAAGTGCTCCCGTTGTTGTCAATGCTGCCGGTTCATGGGCCAATCTGCTTATGCGTCCTCTCGGTGTAGGACTGCCGTTTACGCCCGTAAGGAGCCATTTCTGGATTACCGGCATCGACAAGCAGCGCTTCCCGGTAAACCATCCGTTCTCTGTCATTCCTGACGCAAGAGCCTTCACGCGATCGGATGTAGGAGCCTTGATAATAGGTCTGCGCGAAAGCCAGTGCCAGTCGTTCGACCCTTCTACGATGACAGACCAGCTTCAGGACTTCGACTTCAACAAGGCTGCCAAGTGGGAAGTGCTTGACGAATGTGCACCGCTCCTGAAGCGTTTCTTGCCGGATATAGAAGACCTCGGCATAGCCCACTACATGGCCGGTCCGTCTTGCTATGTGCCCGACGCAATGTTTACCATCGGTCCGGTGAGCAAATACGAAGGTCTGTTTACGGTTACGGGCTGCTGTGGCGGTGGCGTGGCTGCCGGTGGAGGTATGGGACGGTTGGCTGCCGAACTTATTACAGGCGAGAAACCATTTGTCTCACCCGGTCTTTTCGCACCGGAGCGTTTTGGTGAAGTTGATCCGTTCTCAGCCGAATTTCAGAAGAGATGTGCCGATGCCCGTTCAAACAAAAAGGGCGGATAGGCCTGTGCTGCAAATGAAGATATAGAAAACACGAACATAAATATAAAAATGTAGAAAATGAAACGATATATAGTTTTTCTGAAACAAGTACCCTTATCCTCAAAGGTTGAAATAGATCCGGTGACAAAGACTCTGAAGCGCTCGTCGGCTCTTACGCGCACCAACCCTGACGACCTGCATGCGTTGCAGACAGCCGTTAACCTTAAGAAAAAGACCGGGGCTGAGATTGTGGCTGTAAGCATGGGACCGGAGATGGCTGTAGAGGTGTTGCGCGAGGCACTGCAATACGGAGCCGACAAGGCTGTGCTGCTTTCGTCGCGTGCTTTTGCCGGAAGCGACACGTTGTGCACGAGCAAGTCGCTCGCAGCTGCCGCACGTAAGATTGGCGACTACGACCTGCTGTTCTTCGGCAAGATGGCTGTAGACGGCGACACTGCACAGGTTGGCCCTGAGGTGGCCGGTCAGCTTGACATTCCGCAGATAACACAGCTGACAGCCATAACGGCCATATCTGACACTTCGGTAAGTGTTACAAGAAATGCCGGCTGCAAGCTTCAGCATCTTGAGGTGAAGATGCCGTGCGCCATCATGGTGAGCCGTGAAAACTGTGAACTTGAGAACGTAACGCTACGTGCATGGCAGAAGGCACGCCAGCAGTCCATTACAAGATGGAACGAGCACGACCTGGGCCTTTCTTCTGACGAGATCGGACTGTGTGCGTCGCCAACGCAGGTAGTGGCAACAGAGGTTCCTCAGCACGACAAGGTGGTAGAATGGATTGAGGACGGACATGCCGTGATGGACATTATAGAGAACAACGTGCTTTGTCAAACAAAATAACAGATAATAAGAATTATGAGTTTCGCATTAAATTTAGATAAAGATCTTTGCATAGGTTGTGGCATCTGCTCTGAGAGCTGTGCTTTCGGGGCTATAACCATGAGTGATTTTCCCGAGATAAACGAAGACAGCTGCCGTCTGTGCGGAAGTTGTGTGCAGGCATGTGCCGCCGGGGCATTAAAGATAAACAAGGAGCAGCCTAAAGACAGCGCTGCCGACAACAGTAAAGGTATATGGGTGTGGGCTGAAGTTGAAAACGGACAGTTGGCTCCTGTGAGCATTGAGCTGCTGGGCAAGGCTGTAGAACTGTCTGAAAACTTGGCGCAGCCGGTTGAGGCAGTGCTCATAGGCGACGGCGTGAGCGGGCTGGCAGACGACCTTATTGCGTATGGCGCCGACTGTGTGCATATGGTTGACTCGCCGTTGATGGCCGACTTTATCGACGAAAACTACACCAAAGTCTTTGAACGCCTGATACGGCAGAACCGCCCGGCTATACTCCTGATGGGGGCAACCCTGCTCGGACGCGGCCTTTCGGCACGCCTTGCCTCGGTGCTTCACACAGGACTTACGGCCGACTGCACTGAACTTGAGATTGACAAAGAGACCAAATTGCTGCGACAGATACGTCCTGCTTTCGGCGGCAACCTTATGGCAACGATAATAAATCCTGCGCATCGCCCGCAGATGGCTTCGGTGCGTCCCGGCATCATGCGTCCGGCCGTGAAAGACGACAGCCGCAGAGGCCGCATCGTGAGATACGACTGCGACGAGAGCATGAACGATGCGCGCGTAAGGCTTATTGAGACATTGAGCAGCGAAGTGAAGCATTCGTCGCTGAGCAACAGCAAGATTATCGTGGCGATAGGGCGCGGAGTGAAGACGCGTAAATGTGCCGACGAAATCAGCGCATGGGCAAAGAGCATAGGTGCGTCTGTTGCCGGATCGAGGGCTGCCGTTGAGATGGGGCTTGTGGATGCATCGGTGCAGGTAGGGCAGACCGGTCATACTGTTGCCCCCGACCTTTATGTGGCAATAGGCATCAGCGGACAGATACAGCATACGGCAGGTATTGTCGGGGCTAAAAAGATAATGGCGATAAACACCGACAGGCAGGCTCCGATATTCAGCGTGGCCGATTACGGATGGAACATCTCTGCCGAGGAAGCGCTGGCAAGGCTTGTAGATATAACATCTGTAAAGGCATGAGCAAGAAGATATTAGCATGTATCGTCATGCTGGCGGCATCCTTCAGTGTGGCACTTGCCGGCGATTCGCTCAAGATAAAGTTCCGTTCGCGTGCATTGTTGGATGCCACGGTTACCGATTATGGCAAGGAAGACGTGCAGGGCTATTATCGCCTTGAAGATTTCCGCGTGGGCTTTAAGGCAAACTATGGTCAATTCGAGCTGAAGGCCGACATAGGTTTCGGCGGCGGAAAGGTGGCGATAAAAGACCTGCTGTTCAACTATCACATGAAAAGCTGTGTGGTGGCTGTGGGCAACGCCTATGAACCTTTCTCGATGGATATACTCATAAGCACCGTAGACATGCGCTTCAACCAGTCGGCAACTTCGGTGCTGGCGTTCACCAACAGCCGTAAGCTCGGCGCAACGATACACTATTATCTGCCGTCGCTCTATCTGGCTACGGGCGTTTATACGCACAACGACATCAACAAGATTGGCAGCAGCCAGGTAAACGCCTTCGTGTCTACCAGCCGTGCCGTGTGGCGCAGGCAGAAGGGCGACTATCTCATACATGCAGGAGGCGCCTTCTCGTTCCGCACACGGCCGGTGAACACCGAGGGGGTCCCTGAAACTGAAGTTAGCAGTGCAGGCGTGACGTCGATGCTTCCCAATGCTCTGCTAAACGCAAAGGTAGACCATCTTGGCACGGAGGTGAAGGGGCTGCTCGAAGCTTTATACATGTCGCCCAAGTTTATGATTCAGAGCGAATATTTTGTTGACCGCTATAACCGCACTCAGGGCGAAGCCTATATGCCTCACGGCGGATATATTCAGGCCGGATATCTTATAAAGGGGCGCGGATTTGAGTATGATCCGGTGTACAGCATACCGGGACGCCCTAAGACAGAAAAGGCTATTGAGCTTACTGCGAGGTTGAACTACACTGACATGAACGACCCGAAGGCCGGCATATCGGGAGGCAAGGAGACCGACCTGTCTGTAGGGGCCAACTTCTATCTTAACAAATATCTGGCCGTGAAGGCCAACTGCAGCTATGTCTTTGTGGGCGACAACTGCAACGAGTTTTATCAGAAAGACCTGCTGCTTGGCCAGATTCGAATACAATACGTATTCTGACGCCCCCTTTCTTTAGCCGAAAAATGTTTCAGTCTCTATGCTTTCCTGTCGGGAAGCATAGATTTTTATTTGTCTTCAATCGTTATTGTCATTCGGCATAACATCCGTTATAATATAGAGCTTGCCGTTGCCTGCCTTCTGTATATATAGCAGAAATGTCGAAATAAGGCAAATGACAGGCCGGCAATGGAAAACAGAATGGCGAAAGAATGCATCAGTCTGCTTGTATAATAAAGCCGGATGCGGTATGCTGAAGGCCATCCGTAATGACGCATGGCTGTCAGTATGTCTCTGCGAACTGTCCCGATAATGTACCGGTGTCCTATGGGTTTGCCGGCAAAAAGTCTTTTTCCTAACAGGCTGACAGACGCGGATATAGCGACAAATATTGTGGTGCACGCCCTGAAACAGGGCATAGGAAAGTTTAGAAAAACAAAAAACGGATAAATACTTTGTTAAGTATATTATCCGTTGTAGTTGCGGAGGCAGGACTCGAACATGCGACCTCCAGGTTATGAGCCTGGCGAGCTACCAACTGCTCCACTCCGCGATGTTAATTTTTTATTCGCTTGCGCCTCATTTCTGATTTGCGTTTGCAAAGGTACTGCTTTTTTTTGAATCTGCAAAATTTTAGGGAAAAATTTTAATGGAAAATTAAAAAATGGCTATAAAAACGGCTGTTTTTGCCGTCTTGGCTCATACTTTACATGGCTTTAGTTTGCATTTGTGAGGTTAGCCGTGCGTAAGCATTTTGCCTTAATGCCGAGCATTATGACATTTTATTTATGTATGGATTTTATGGTGAAATAGAAAAAATGTTGCCATTAAGCCCGTCGCTTGGTAAAGCATATTTACAAAAGAGAGCCAAACGGCAGGTTTTTTAGTGGTAAACCTATGGGTTTTTACTCAAAAACGGCACGTTTGGCAATGCAAAACAATGCTGTTTTTGAGCGCAAATCATGTCGTTTTATGCCATTTTAGGACAAAAAATGATGCACATTATCTGGTCAGGCGGCATAATGCCTTATACGACAGGCTGTTGCAATTGCACACGTATTCTGCCCATATTTTCGTCCAAATGATTTTAATTTTCAAATATTCAAGTTTCAGAGCGTCGGCGAAATTCAAATTGACATGTAAATGTCTAATATTAATTCAAAGTGGCAAGTCTGTTGATTGTTCGTCCGTAAGCCGCTGCTGCCGGTGCTGGCGTGCCTGCTTTCAGCATTTGTTTTATCATAAAAGCATTTCTATATAATATAATAATGTGAACTCTCTGCTTGCCGTTGTTTGGCAATTTTGTCGATGTCTTTCTGTGAACCGGCGTGTTGCCATCCGTTGCTGGCGTGATGTTCATCAGGCTTTAAGCATGCGTAAAAACGCATAAAGTGCATTTATTTATAGTTTAGTTTAATGTTTCTTTAATCTTTTACGCGTTAAAATGTTTGTGGAGTCAAATAAAAATAATAATTTTGCACACGATAATCAGTATGTGCAAAAGTAAATTAGGAGAAACAACCAGATGTCCATATCTAAAACAAGGCAAAAACTGGTAGACGTTGCCAGGCAACTGTTTGCCAAAAATGGCTTGGAAAATACGACGATGAACGATATAGCCAAGGCTTCGGGCAAGGGCAGGCGTACTCTTTATACCTATTTTAAAAGTAAAGAGGAAGTCTACTATGCCGTGATAGAGTCGGAGCTCGAACGGCTTTCGGACAAGATGGACGAGGTGGCCGCCAAGAAAATACGGCCTCAGGACAAGATTATTGAGCTGATTTACACGCACCTTAACATGATTAAAGAAACCGTGATGCGCAACGGCAACCTGCGTGCGGCCTTCTTCAGAAATATATGGATGGTGGAGAAGGTGAGAAAGAACTTTGACGAAGACGAAATAGAACTTTTCAGAAAGGTGTATGCCGACGGCAAGCTCGACGGAGAGTTCGACATAGACAATGTTGAGCTGGTGGCCGACATCACGCACTATTGTATCAAGGGCCTTGAGGTGCCTTTTATCTGCGGCCGTCTTGGTCATGGCATGACGCCTGAGGCCAGCAAGCCGCTTGTGGCAAAGGTCGTGTATGGTGCGCTGGGCAAGCCGATGTCTAAATAGGAGGCTTGTGCCTGATATAAAAAATATGTACTTAAAATTATCTACAACTTTATAAAATAAAAAAGAAAATGGGATTATTAACAGGTAAGACTGCGCTTATTACAGGTGCAGCGCGCGGTATCGGTAAGGCTATCGCGCTGAAGTTTGCTGAAGAGGGCGCTAACGTAGCCTTCACAGACCTTGTTATTGACGAGAACGGAAAAGCCACAGAGGCCGAGATAGCTGCTAAGGGCGTTAAGGCTAAGGGATATGCCAGCAATGCTGCTGACTTCGCTCAGACAGAAGAGGTTGTTAAGTTGGTGAAAGAGGATTTCGGCTCAATAGACATCCTCGTTAACAATGCCGGAATAACAAAGGACGGACTGATGTTGCGTATGACTGAGGCACAGTGGGATGCAGTTATCGCTGTCAACCTGAAGAGTGCGTTCAACTTCATACACGCTTGTGTTCCTGTAATGATGCGCCAGCGTAAGGGTTCTATCATCAACATGGCATCTGTAGTAGGTGTTCACGGTAATGCCGGCCAGGCTAACTATGCTGCTTCAAAGGCAGGTCTTATTGCTTTGGCAAAGAGCATCGCACAGGAAATGGGTCCTAAGGGCATCCGCGCCAACGCCATTGCTCCGGGCTTTATCGACACAGCCATGACTCAGGCTCTGTCTGACGAGGTTCGCAAGGAGTGGGCTGCAAAGATACCTCTGCGCCGCGGCGGTACAGTTGACGACATCGCAGCCTGCGCTACATTCTTGGCTTCAGATATGTCAAGCTACATCTCTGGCCAGGTTATCCAGGTTGACGGCGGTATGAACATGTAATAAATTATCAGTTTATACAGATTTGTGCAAAGAGAGAAGATTGCTACGAGAGTCTTCCCTCTTTGCTTTTGTTAAAACATTATCAGTCATATTATAAAACGGAATACAGACATGCAGGTTATATACGAGGACAATCACATCATCATAGTGAGCAAGCGCAGCGGTGAGATTGTGCAGGGCGACAAGACCGGCGACAGGACACTGGCCGATGATGTGAAGCAGTATGTTAAAGAAAAATATGCAAAGCCGGGAAATGTGTTTCTCGGTGTTGTCCACAGGCTCGACCGCCCCGTTTGGGGACTTGTCGTGTTTGCCAAGACGTCGAAGGCCCTTTCGCGTCTTAACGACATGTTCAGAACAGGCGACGTTCATAAGACCTACTGGGCGATAACCCAAAACTGCCCTGCAGAGCCTGAAGCTGTATTGACCGACTGGATTAACCGCAACGAAAAGCAGAACAAGAGTTATGCCTACGACCATGAGGTGCCCGGCTCAAAGAAAGCCATGCTGCACTACAAGGTGATAGGCCGTTCGGACAATTATACGCTTGTTGAGGTTAATCTGATGACCGGACGCCACCATCAGATACGTTGCCAGTTGGCAAACATCGGATGTCCGATAAAAGGCGACCTTAAGTATGGCGCAAGGCGCAGCAATCCCGACGGAAGCATATCGCTCCTGGCACGCAAGATAGAGTTTGTGCATCCTGTGTCGAAGGAGAAGATATACGCCGAGGCACCGCTTCCTGACGACAGGTTGTGGCGCGAAATGCGTATGCTGTAACATTATATTAGCCTCGTCAGGCATTTTTGTTGCCAAATAATTTCTTTTTTTCCGAAATATTTGCTTACTTTGCATGTATTACGGTTGGATACAATTTTTTACATGTGCCGATGAGGAAGACGTTGAAGTGGGCCGGTGTGATAGTGCTGACACCGGTTTTGCTGTTTATTACGCTTGCAGTGCTGCTTTACATCCCTGCTGTACAGAATTGGGCTGTAAGGCAGGTGGTTGCGTATGCCTCTGATAAAACCGGCATGGACATCACGGTAGACCGTGTGCGGCTCGAGTTTCCGCTTGACCTCGGCGTGCATGGCTTCCGCATGATTCAGCAGAACGACTCGCTGCCGCAGGTGAAAGACACTGTGGCTGACGTCAAGAAACTTGTTGTTGACATACAGCTTTGGCCGTTGTTGAAGAAGAAGGTGGAGATAGACGCCTTCGAGTTCAACGGGCTTAAAGTGAATACGGCCGATTTTGTTCATGAAGCCCGCGTGAAGGGAAGCATCGACAGGCTTTATCTGCGCAGCCACGGAATCGACTGGGGCAAGGAGACAATACTCGTCAATGAGGCCGAACTGAAAGATGCTTCTGTCAACGTGGAACTTAGTGATACGGTTCCGCCCGACACGTCGAAGAGTAAGAACTATTGGAAAATAACCGTAGAGAAGCTTGATATAGCCAATACGGGAGTTGTAGTACACATGCCAGGCGACACGCTTCAGGTAGGAGCCTATCTGGGTAAGGCTGAGGCGCGCAGCGGCTTCTTCGACCTTGGTACGAGCCTTTACAGGCTGAACAGCCTTAAGCTTGACGACAGTCGCGTAAGCTATGACAACAATTTCAAGGTGCGCACAAAGGGACTAGACTATAATCATATAAGTCTGTCAGACTTAAACATCAGCATTGATTCATTCTATTATTGTGCGCCTAAGCTCGACATGATATTGCGTGCCTGCTCGTTTAAGGAGAAGAGCGGCATCACCGTCAATGACATCTCAGGTCCGTTTGCCATGGATTCTGTCAAGATATCCCTGCCTTCTTTCAGCCTGAAGACTCCCGACTCTTATCTGAAGGCCAATCTTATAATGGACCTTAATGCGTTCAGCGACAAGAATCCGGGCAAGCTGCAGCTTAGGGCTGACGGTGAGTTTGGCAAGCAGGACATCATGCGCTTCATGGGCAGTATGCCCACAGCGTTTATACGGCGTTGGCCTAATCAGCCGCTTTCGGTCAAGGCTGTCATATCCGGCAACATGAAATATCTTAAGTTTGCCGGACTAAACCTTAAGCTGCCTACGGCGTTCAATGTCAACGCACGTGGCTTTGCCGCAAACATTAACGACGATAAGCGTCTGCGTGCAAATGTCACTCTTGATGCCAGAACATATAACCTGAGTTTTGTTAAGGCGCTGGCTGCGAGCAGTGGAGGTTCGTTTAATATACCTGCGGGAATTGTTCTCAAGGGCGACTTTAAAGCCAACGGCAAGCAATATGCGGCAGATTTCATAGCCCGTGAGGGCGGAGGCAGTGTTAAGGCAAAGGCCGACTTTAATGCAGCCACCTTGGCTTATAAGGCTTCTGTTGCTGCCGACAATCTCCATCTTGGCCATTTCTTGCCGGGCAGCGGAATGGGCGATTTCACAGGCAGCATGAATGTTAAGGGCAACGGACTCGATTTCCTGTCGCATCGCACAGCTTTGCAGGCAAAGGCAGGCATAAGGAAATTCAGTTATGGCAAGTATAATTTTGACGGAATTGATTTCGACGCTAACCTTAACAACGGCAAGGCGCATGCTTGCGTTAACAGTGTCAACCCGCTGATTAACGGTAATGTGAGGTTTGACGCATTCCTGAGTCGCAAGAAAATAATGTCCTCGCTTAAGGCTGACTTGAATCATGCCGACTGGTATGGACTTGGAATAGTGAAGTCGCCGTTCACGACATCTTTCAACTGTGAGATAGATGCGTATACAGATCTTAAGACATTGCTGGGCGTGAAGGGTAATCTGAGGAATCTGGTCATGACAGATTCGGCAAGGACCTACCGTCCGGATAACCTTGAGATTGACATGATCACGAGCAGCGACACAACTCACTTTGCCGCATATTGTGGTGACTTCCGTCTGAGGTTCAACGGCAGCGGCGGATATAAGAAAGTGCTTAAGCAGAGCGGATTCTTCATGGATGAACTGTCTGCCGAACTTAAAAATAAGAAAATAGACATATCCGTGCTGAGGTCTAAGCTGCCTTTGGCCGATCTTTATCTCACAACAGGAAAGAATAATCCTCTTAGCAGGTTTATAGCCAATGCCGGCTATGTTTTCCAGGATGCAAGCATAGACATAAAGTCGTCGCCGCATACGGGACTAAACGGCAGCGTTCAGCTTCTTGAACTTCAGAAGAACACCCTGGTGCTCGATACCGTGCGCTTTAATATCGTGTCAGACTCTACGCAATGCTCTTACAACGGACAGGTGCGCAACAATAGCGACAACAAGCAGTATGTGTTCAATGCCTTGTTCGATGGATATGTGTTTGAGAAAGGTTCGGGCGTAAACTTCAAGGTGTATGATGCAAAAGACAGCCTCGGGCTCAAGATGGGCATTGAGGCCTCGATGGAGGAGAACGGCATAAAGATGCACATGCTTACTGACGACCCGATTCTCGGATATAAGAAGTTTGAGGTTAACGAGAACAACTATATCTTCATGGGAACCGACCGGCGCATCATGGCAGACTTGCGCCTGAAGGCCGACGACGGAACGGGTATATATGCATATACTAACGACGAAAACACCGATGCGCTTCAGGACCTGACGATAGGACTTAACAAGTTTGATCTGTCGAAGCTGCTTACGGTTGTTCCGTATATGCCTCGCATAACCGGAATAATGAACGGCGACTTCCACTTGATACAGACAAAGGACGAGCTTTCTGTGTCATCGTCAGTAACTGTAGACAAAATGACATACGAGCGGACACGCATGGGCAACATCGGACTTGAGTTTGTCTATATGCCTCAGTCGGACGGAACCCACAGCGTTGACGGAATGCTCATGTGTAACGATAATCAGGTGGCAGACATTAGCGGATCGTATAAGTCGGAAGGTGACGGACAACTGGATGTTACGATGAATATGTCTCGCCTGCCGATGCGTCTGCTCAACGGATTCATTCCTGACCGTATCATTCGTCTGAAAGGTTATGCCGACGGCTCTCTTGATGTTAAAGGCACGCTGTCGCATCCACGTGCCAACGGCGAGCTTACGTTGGATTCTTGTTATATGCGCAGTGCGCAGTATGGCATACGTATGCGTCTTAGCGAGGAGCCTATCCGTATCGTAGGAAGCAATCTGCTGTTCGAGAATTTCAAGATGTTTGCAAACAATGACAACCCGTTGGTTCTCGACGGAAACATCGACTTCTCTGACGTTGCCAATATGTCTATGGATCTGCGCATGGCTGCCAAGAACTGTCAGATAATTGACGCCAAGGAAAACAGGCGCAGTGTGGCTTTCGGTAAGGCCTTTGTCGACTTTATCGGCACTATGCAGGGGCCGCTTAGCAATCTTAAACTATTAGGACGACTTGATGTGCTCGGTTCTACCGACATGTCTTACATCCTGCGTGATTCGCCTTTGTCTACCGACAACCAGATGGACGAACTTGTTAAGTTTACAAGCTTCAGTGACACTACAGAGGCCGTTGTAACACATCAGCCGCTGTCGGGTTTCAGCATGGATCTCACGATGAATATTGCCCAAGGATCACACGTCATGTGCTACCTTAACGCAGACCATTCTAACTATATCGACCTTATGGGCGGCGGAAGCCTGCGCATGAAGTACGGCTTGACAGGCGACATCGTGTTGACCGGAAAATATACTCTCGACAATGGCGAGATGAAATATTCGTTGCCTATTATTCCTCTTAAGACGTTTACCATTCAGGACGGAAGCAATATTGAGTTTACCGGCGACCCGATGAACCCGAAGCTAAACATAACGGCCACGGAGAGAACAAAGGCAAGTGTGTCTAACGGCGGGGAGCAAGGGCGTACGGTTGAGTTCGACTGTGGCGTGGTTATAACCAAGACCCTTTCGGACATGGGACTTGAGTTTACGCTCGATGCGCCGGAGGATATGTCGCTGCATAACGAGCTGATGGCAATGAGCGTGGAACAGCGCGGCCGACTTGCCGTTACGATGCTTACCACGGGCATGTATATAGCCGACGGCAATACCAGCGGATTCTCCATGAACAACGCGCTAAGTTCGTTCCTGCAGAGCGAGATTAACAATATTACGGGAAGTGCGTTGCGCACGCTCGACCTCAGTTTCGGTATGGACAATGCCACTGACGCCAGCGGAAACACCCACACTGACTATTCGTTCAAGTTTGCTAAGCGTTTCTGGAACAACAGAATGAAGATTGTAGTAGGCGGAAAAGTGTCAACGGGTGCCGACGTGGCTAATCAGAACGAGTCGTTCTTTGACAACGTGACGCTCGAATACCGCCTGAGCAACTCTTCAGACACTTACGTCAAGCTGTTCTATGACAACAATGCTTACGACTGGCTCGAAGGCACCACCCGCGAGTATGGCGTAGGTTTCATCTGGAGAAGAAGCCTGCAGCATTTTAAGGATATATTCAGTTTCAAGAAGAAGGACGCGATTATTCCGTTGCGCTCTGATACAATACCTGACAAGAAATGAGACTATCGGTAAAGAATATAATATATGTGGCCAGAAGGTCGTTTCCGTCGTTGCGCGTTTTTGCGCTTCGTGTGTGCCTGTTGGCTGCCGTTTCGGTGTTGCTGTGGTCGTGCTCAACCACCAGCGGCATACCGAAGGGCGACCAGTTGTTCATCGGACTGACAAAGATCGACTATCAGGACTATGAGAAAAGCGACCATTATGAGACAACTCGTGAGGAGGTTGAGGCTTCGTTGGCTACAGCTCCCAACGGCGCCTTGTTCGGCAGTTCGTATTATCGCACGCCGTTTCCTTACGGCTTGTGGATATGGAACGCCTTTTCAGGCTCAAAGAACAAGATAGCACAATGGATGACCAAGACGTTTGGCAAGTCGCCCGTGCTCATGAGTCAGGTAAATCCTCAGCTCCGTGCCTCAGTGGCGCAGTCGGTGCTACGCAATCATGGGTATATGAACGGAACTGTAGAATATGAGATTGTGGAACAGAAGAATCCAAAGAAGCGCAAGATAGGATACACCGTAAAGTTCGGACCGCTGCTCACGGTGGACACACTTCAGTATGTGGGCTTTCCGGAGATGGCCGACACGCTGTTAGAGAAGACAAAGGATGAGGCCAAAATAAAGAGCGGTTCGCCTTTTGACGCCTCTGCTCTTGACGCAGAGCGCAACCGTATAGCCACTTTGTTCCGCAACAACGGCTATTATTATTATCAGCCGAGTTTCGCCTCTTATCTTGCCGACACAACCATCACGCCCGGTAAGGCCAGCCTGCGCCTGCAGATGGCCGACAATCTGCCGGAACTTGCCAAGCACAAGTGGTATATAGGAAAAATCAGAATAGACATCCGCAAACAGTTTATGGAGGTGCTGAAAGACTCGTTCAGCCATCGCTATTTCACGGTCAGGTTCAACGGCCGCAAGCCGCCGATACGTCCGCGAATAATCTTGAGCGACCTGAAACTGCGTCCGCGCAAGCTTTTCGGATACGACGACTATTTGGAATCGTCAAACAAACTTAGCGGATCGGGGCAGTTCAGTTCGGTTGAGTTTGCGTTTACGCCGCGCGACACCACAGCAACATGCGACACGCTTGACCTTAACCTGTCGTGTACGTTCGGCAAGCCTTATGACTTTTATATAGAAACCAACTACACCAACAAGATAAACGGCCGCACCGGTCCCGAGCTTGTTATCGGTTTCACAAAACGCAACGCCTTCCGTGGCGGCGAGAAGCTCGACATAAACCTTCACGGCTCTTACGAATGGCAGAAGGGCGGCAACGTCAGCGGCTCGTCGACAGACATGAACTCATACGAGTATGGTGCAGACGCATCAATAGAGTTTCCGCGCCTTATTGTCCCGTTCCTTAAGCATCGCCGCTATTTCACTACGCCTACCACATACGCCAAGATCGGTATGAACGTGATGAAGCGTCCTGATTATTTCAAGATGCACACCTTCTCTGCCGAATGGACCTATAAGTGGCAGCGTTCGGCTACGTGGCGCCATGAGTTCAGTCCACTGACGCTGCAGTATCAGCGCCTTAACTACACCACGGCTAAATTCGACTCCATACTTCAGGAGAATCCGTATTTGCAGACATCAATGCAAAATACGTTTATCCCAAAGATGCGTTATATGCTCGCATACAGCAGCACTGTGAAACACCGCAACCCTGTTGTATGGCAGACCACCATCACGGAGTCTGGCAACATCTTGTCGCTTGCTTATATGGCTGCCGGAAACAAATGGGGCGAAGTGGGCAAGCAGCTGTTTAAGAATCCATACGCGCAGTTCCTCAAAATAGAAACCGACTTCAGCAAGATATGGCAGCTGGGGCAGAAGTCGCAGCTTGTGTGGCATATCAGTGCCGGAGTGATTTACACCTACGGCAACAGTCTGGCTGCGCCTTACAGCGAGCAGTTTTATGTGGGAGGAGCCAACAGCATAAGAGCCTTTGCGGTGAGAAGCATAGGTCCGGGTAGCTACACCACCAACGAGTCAAAACTGTCGTATCTCGACCAGACAGGCGACATAAAGCTGCAGCTTAACCTTGAGTATCGCTTTAATCTTTTCGGCAACCTTTACGGAGCAGCCTTTATAGATGCCGGCAATGTGTGGGCCCTGCGTGACGACGGATATCGCGAGGGCGCCAAGTTCCAGTTTAAAAACGCCCTGAAGGAAATGGCTCTCGGCACGGGAGTAGGTCTGCGCTACGACCTCGACTTCCTCGTGTTGCGTCTCGATTGGGGTGTAGGTCTTCACGTGCCGTTCGATACGGGCAAGAGCGGATTCTATAACATTCCCAAGTTCAGCGACGGCCAGGCCATTCATATCGCCGTCGGCTATCCTTTCTGATGCAGTTTTTTGCTAACGTTATTTGCCGGACACAGTGTTAATGGCTGATTCTGTTGTGTCCGGCTCTGCTTGATTCTCCTGTAGGAAAAGCACAAATCTGCCGATTCTGTAAGGCGTACGGCCCTGTGTTCCTGCGCTGCATCTTGGCGTTCTGCATGCTGAAGAGAAACAGCATTGATTTGCTGCGCCGGTTTGTCATAATGTTATGTATGACATGATTTTACTTTCTTTGTGATTTTTGTTGGCGCTCTCATACTGCGTTATTTTGAAATTAAAATCATTCGGACGAAAATATGGGCAAAATACGTGTGCAGTTGCAATGTCTTGTGATATAAGACGTTATGCTTATATCCAAAATAATGTGCATCAATTTTTGTTCCGAAACGACATGAAAAACCTGCATTTTTGCCTAAAAACAGCCTCGTTCTGCGTCGCCAGATGTGCCGTTTTTGAGTAAAAACTCATAGGTTTACTATTAATTAACCTGCCGTTTGACTCTCTTTTGTAAATATGCTTTACCTATTGGTGCTTAAATCATGCTCCGCTTTTTCTATTTCAGGCTGAATTTGTGATAAAGTCAAAGTGACACAATGCGCTGTTATTTCCTGCGTCTGCTTACAAACAGACTTTGTGGAACACGGAATGATAAGTTACGCCTTGTTTGTTTGCCAATGTTTTTTATGCCGAAAACGCCACGAAAAACGCCGCCTTTCATAAAAAATGAGTATATTTGCATTCTGTTATTTATGAACAATATCCTGACATAACTGTTTAACACGCATTGCCGGGACATAAAGTTAAACCTTAAAATAAAATTACGTACAATATGAAACCTGCATTATTATTGCTGGCAGCCGGAATGGGAAGCCGTTACGGTGGTTTGAAACAGCTCGACGGACTGGGTCCTAACGGCGAGACAATCATGGACTATTCTATTTATGATGCCATAAAGGCCGGATTTGGCAAGATTGTTTTTATTATCCGAAAAGATTTTGAAGACGATTTCCGCGAGAAGATTCTTAGCAAGTACGAAGGCCATGTGCCTGTTGAGCTTTGCTTCCAGAGTCTCGACAGTCTGCCTGAAGGCTTCAGCTGTCCTGAAGGCCGTGTAAAGCCGTGGGGTACAAACCATGCCGTTCTTATGGCAAAAGACGTTATCAAGGAGCCGTTCTGCGTGATCAACTGCGACGACTTCTACAACCGCGATGCATTCATGGTTATAGGCAAGTTCCTGTCTGAACTTCCTGAGGGCAGCCGCGGCAATTATGCCATGGTAGGTTTCCGCGTTGGCAACACTCTGTCTGACAACGGAACCGTGGCACGTGGCATCTGCTCAAAGGATGATGCCGGCAATCTGACCACTGTGGTTGAGCGCACTGAGATTATGCGCGTAAACGGTCCTGTATGCTACAAGGACGAGCAGGGCGAATGGGTGGCAGTTGAGGACAACACACCGGTGTCAATGAATATGTGGGGATTCACTCCCGATTATTTCGAGCACAGCGAAGCTTATTTCAAGGAGTTCCTCTCTGATCCGAAAAACATGGAGAACCTCAAGGCCGAGTTCTTTATTCCGCTTATGGTGAATAAGCTGATTAACGACAAGACAGCCACAGTGAAGGTGCTTGACACAACCAGCAAGTGGTTTGGCGTAACTTATTCTGCCGACCGTCAGGCTGTTGTAGACAAGATTCAGAGTCTTGTTGACGAAGGCGTTTATCCCAACAAACTTTTTTAAAACTGAATATTGCCACAAACAGCGGCGTTTAGCCGCTTTTCAATATGTTGCAGTGCAGGGCTCATGTTGTTATGCCCGCGCTTGAAACACATTCCTATTTTGATAAATAATGGACATTAACTTGCTTACAGCTGCGGAGACCGAAAGCCTCCGCAGCCTTATCCTCAGTTCAGACAACATTATTCTTTGCTGCCACCGCAGTCCCGACGGCGATGCTCTTGGCTCGCTGCTCGGCATGGCAGAGTTTTTGCGTCAGCAGGGCAAGGTGCCCGTGGCTGTCGTTCCCGATGCCTATCCCGACTTCTTGCAGTGGCTGCCGGGCACGGAGCGCATCATAAGATACGACAAGCATAAAAGCTTTGTGGACGGACTTTTGGCTTCGGCCGATCTTGTGTTCTGTCTCGACTTCAACACCTTCTCACGTACAGACGACATGGCAGACACGCTGGCTGCCTCGCCTGCAAAGAAGGTTCTCGTTGACCATCACCTTAACCCCGACATCGACACAGAGTTGTGTGTGTCGCATCCTGAGGCATGCAGCACATGCGAACTGGTTTTCCGCCTGATATGGCAGCTCGGTAGTTTCGACATGATGACGCGCAAGTGTGCCGTTCCGCTGTATTGCGGCATGATGACCGACACGGGCGGATTCACATACAACTCAACACGCCCCGAGATCTTCTTCATTATAAGCCAGCTGCTTACCAAGGGCATCGATAAAGACAAAATCTACCGCAACGTTTACAACAACTACAGCGAGTGGCGCATGAGGCTCATCGGCTATGTGCTTAACGAGAAAATGGTGGTTATGCAGGAGGAGCGTGCTGCCTATTTCGTTCTGACGCGCGATGACCTTAAGCGCTTTCATTACATCAAAGGCGACGCCGAAGGACTGGTTAACATGCCCCTGCAGATAAAAGGCCTGAGGCTGAGCATATCGCTCAGACAGGACACCGAGAAGGACAATCTTGTGTGGGTGAGCACACGCTCTGTGGATAACTTCCCGTGCAACAAGCTTGCAGAACAGTATTTCAACGGCGGCGGCCATCTAAACGCTGCAGGCGGACGCCTTGAATGCTCGGTTGAAGAGGCTGAGGCACTGGTAAGGAAGGCCGTAACCGAATTCAAGTTCTGACATACGGCTTTTTTATCTGTCAAAAGGCAATATCCGCGTTAATTTGCCGAATATCAGTTAAAGTAGCATAATTATAAATTGCGATGTGGCGTAATTAGTGTATTTTTTGTAATTTTGCCAGTCGTACTTACATATTATAAAAAATAGAATGAGAAATTTAGCTTTGGCTTTCATAGCCTTTATCGCAGCCGTAACGGTTATAAGCTGTGATGATACAGAGACTTATGCAGAGCAGAAAGATAAGGAGCGTGCTGCAATTAGTAGATTTATTGCCGATTCGGCCATAACTGTCATAACTGAGTCGCAGTTTAAGGAGCAGGGATACAAGACCGATGTGAGCAAGAATGAGTTTGTGCTGATGCAGAATTCAGGAGTTTACATGCAGATTGTCAGAGAGGGATGCGGTGAGAAGATAAAGGAAGGCGAGACCACAACCGTGCTTTGCCGCTTCACCGAATATAACATTCTTACCGACTCTTTGCAGCTGACCAACGACATCCTCAGTTTTTCTTCTATTGTTGACAAGATGACCGTAACAAACAGCAGCGGATCGTTTACAGCGTCGTTTATCGACGGACAGAGCGTCATGGCCATGTTTTATGGCACAACGTCAGTTCCGTCAGGCTGGCTTGTTCCGTTGACTTATATAAAGGTTGGACGTCCTGAAAATGCAGGAGACGAGATTGCCAAGGTTAATCTTATCGTTCCGCACACACAGGGACATGCCTATGCTTCTTCGGGCGTTTATCCTTGCTATTACACGATAACTTACGAAAGGGGAAGATAAATAATGACACTTATTAAATCAATTTCAGGCATTCGCGGCACCATCGGCGGACATACGGGCGACACGCTCAATCCGCTTGACATCGTAAAGTTCGTAACCGCTTATGCCACATATATCCGCCGCAGCGGCAAGTCGTCAAGCGGCAAGATCGTAGTAGGACGCGATGCCCGTATATCAGGCGAAATGGTCAGAAGCGTTGTTTGCGGCACGTTGATGGGCGTTGGCTATGATGTAATCGACATCGGTCTTGCCACAACGCCTACCACAGAGCTTGCTGTGAGCATGTCGGGTGCCGACGGCGGTATAATCATTACGGCAAGCCATAACCCGCGTCAGTGGAATGCCCTTAAGTTGCTCAACTGCGAGGGCGAGTTTCTCGACAAGGCTGCCGGCAACGAAGTGCTTGACATTGCAGAAAAGGAAGACTTTGAGTATGCCGATGTAGACAGTCTCGGCCATTATATAAAAGACGACTCGTTCAACCGTCGCCACATCGACTCAGTGCTGGCTCTCAGCCTTGTAGATGTTGAGGCTGTAAAGAAGGCACATTTCCGCGTATGTGTTGATGCTATCAACAGCGTGGGAGGCATCATCCTGCCCGAACTGCTTGAGGCATTGGGCGTTGATTACGAAATACTTAACGGCGAACCTACTGGCGATTTTGCCCATAATCCGGAACCGTTGGAGAAGAATCTCGGCGGTATAATGGAGCGTATGCGCAGCGGCGAGTTCAGTCTTGGTATCGTTGTCGATCCTGATGTAGACCGTCTTGCGTTTATTTGTGAGGACGGACGTATGTTCGGCGAGGAATATACGCTTGTCAGCGTTGCCGACTATGTGCTCAGCCATACACCGGGCAACACCGTAAGCAACCTCAGCAGCACGCGTGCCCTGCGCGATGTAACCGAGAAACACGGAGGTTGCTACACTGCATCAGCTGTAGGCGAGGTAAACGTTACAACCAAGATGAAAGAGGTTGGTGCCGTTATCGGCGGCGAAGGCAACGGCGGAGTTATTTATCCCGAGAGCCATTATGGCCGTGACGCACTTGTAGGCATTGCCCTTTTCCTGTCGTCTTTGGCTCATAAGGGTTGCAAGGTAAGCGAGCTTCGCGCAACATTCCCTGATTATTATATAGCCAAAAACCGCATAGACCTTACTCCTTCAACCGATGTTGACGCGATACTCGAGAAGGTTAAGCAGATGTACAGCAACGAGCAGGTAAACGATGTTGACGGCGTTAAGATTGATTTCCCCGACAAGTGGGTGCATCTGCGCAAGTCTAACACTGAACCGATTATCCGTGTCTATAGCGAGGCTTCATCAATGGAGGAGGCTGACGCACTGGGCAAGAAGATAATGCAGGTGGTTTACGACATGCAGAAATAATATAGAATTGATTATAATCTTTGTTATGCATCCGGGGCTGTGGCTCCGGATGTATTTTTATAAGCTAAAATATCTGAGGCTGATCTTACTTCTATACAAAAAAATAACGGACAACAGCGTTAGATGTATCTTTCCGGCTGTTGTCCGTCTGCATTTTATGAATGTTAGAAAGTAAGTGTAAAATCAGATACCCATAAGCGGCAGAATTGACGGCGTAAGCAGTGAGGTCAGGATGCCGTTGATCGTAAGTCCAAGACTTGCGTAGGCTCCGTGCACCTTGCTCACGTCCATTGATGTTGCCGTACCCATGGCGTGTGCCGCCGTTCCCATAGACAGACCTTGTGCCACAGGGCTGTTTACGCGTGCAAATCCCATTGTCTTATAGCCCGCCACCGCACACAGCAGACCTACGCACACCACTACGGCTGCCGTAAGCGACGGTATGCCGCCGATGCTCTTCGTAACTTCCATTGCGATAGGCGTGGTTACAGATTTTGGTGCGAGCGACATTATCACCGGCTTAGATGCACCGAGCGCTTTAGCTATAAGCACTACCGATATAATGCCTGCCAGACAGCCTGCAAGCTCTGACATGAGTATCGGCAGAAACTGTTTCTTTATCGTTTCAAGCTGCTGATACAGCGGTACGCCAAGCGCCACGACGGCAGGCTGAAGCCAGAATTCTATCATGTGTCCGCTCGTGTTGTATGTTTCGTATTTTACGCCTGATATCTTCAGAAAGGCTATCAGCACGCAGATGCTCACCAGAATGGGGTGCATTATTGTCCAATGAGTCCATTTGCGGAGCAGTTTTCCGAAGAAATAGCTGCCGAACGTGAGGGCGATAAGAAAAAATTCGTTTGACAGATAGCTCATTGGTCGCCTCCTTTCCTGTTTACTGCTTTTCCATAAATCTGATGAACCCATCCCGTTACGGCCAGTACAATTACCGTGGATATGGCCGTTGAGATTACTATCGGCCAGAATTCAGCCTTAATAATGTCGAAATAGAGCATAATGGCAACGCCGGGCGGAACAAAGAAAAAACCGATGTTTGCTACAAGAAAGTCTGATATGGTCTTTACCCATTCCAGACGTATTATCTTCAGCTTCAGCAGAAGAGTAAGAATTAGCATGCCCAGTATGCTCGACGGCAAAGGTATGCCCGTGAGCCATATTATCAGCTCACCCAATGCGAGACAGCCAAACAATATGGCCAATTGTCTAATCATCATAACCTTTAAAACAAATAATCTTTTTACCTAACGGGGTGCAAAGGTATATCGTTTTTAACTGATATACAAATTTGTTAACACTTTTGTGCCTTCATTTTTTATGCTGCTTACAATTTGTCGTATATTTGCTTGATCTGATTGCATGTTTTGATTTAATCTCAGTTTCCATATTTGCAGTATCAGTTATGGTCATTTCTTGTTGATTTGTTTGTTTGCTTATGCTGCAGTGGATGAGTTCCGCTGTGCGGGGAGGCTGTTGTGGCTGCTGACTTATTAGAACTTTAGCGTGTTTTTGATATAGATAAAATTTGCAATCGCTTTTCTGATGTTGTATTTTTGCGGCAAGGATAACAAATAATTTCTTATATCATGAATAATACATTTAAAGTAAGTTTGTTCAAGAACTTCCTTAACAGGGAGACTATTGTTAATTGTGAGTTGGACGAGTTGGTGGTTATGATCAGGCAAGGACGCTATGCCGATGCTTTGTCAGACTATCGCTGTTACAGTCCGTTGCTGTCTTTAGGCAAGCCTGTCTCATGTTCCCGGAGCGATGTAATGACAGCCGACAACCGCATTCCGCGCCTTTGTTTCTCTTCCGTATATAAGCGCCGCAACGGCAAAAGAATTGTAGTCGGACGCAACGGACTGCTTTTCATCGAGATAGCAGGGCTAAAGAGCTTTGATGAGGCTGTGCGCATACGGCGCGTTGCATCGCGCCAGCCATACACAATGTTGGCTTTTATCGGTGCGAATGGATTATCTGTCATTGTGGTTTGTTCTGTTTCGCAGGCTGACGGCACTGTTCCATGCGATACGGAGGCCTGGCGCAGGCTAATGACAAAGGGGTACAGACTTCTGCATTATATATATTCGTCACAGCTAAAGACAGAAATATCAATGCAGACAGGCACTGCCGAGGCTATGTGCCTTATGAGTGCCGATGCCGGCATTTATTACAATCGTGAGGCTTTGACATTGATTGTGTGTGAGAATGACGTATATGATACTTTTAATGTATGCCGTTCGCACGATTTTGAAGCCGATGAGTCGCCTCTTCCGGGCAAATCGTCTTCAGAGGCTTATCGCTATATCTTTTATTGTTGTTGGAACCATGTGCTCGATTCTGGACTTAATCAGGACGACCCTTATTATGCTGAACGCGCCATACAGAAGCTGGCATACCTGTGCCGTAAGTCAGGTTTGCCGCAGCAGATGTGTGTTGACCGCACTATGAACCTTGGCACGATTAATGTAGAGCGCGGCCTGGTTGAGTTGTTTTTTGCGCAGGCATATCGTCAGGCAGAAGATAATCCCAATCCGTTGAGGTATGTCGAGGCTCCCCGGCTTCAGGCCATGAAACTTGATAATTTTTTCAGTACACGTTATGTCATGCGCCGCAATGTGCTTACGGGTGTGGTGCAGTATAAGCACATCGGGGCTTGCGATGCCGATTACAGGCCGGTTACGCAGGAAGTTATCAACACCATAGCTGTGAAGGCTCAGCGCGAGGGCATCAGGGTGTGGGCACGTGACATCAAGGAACGCGTGAATTCTACGCTCGTTTCTGATTTTGATCCGTTGAACCATTGGCTTGACTCATTGCCCGAATGGGACGGATGCGACCGCCTAAAGGCCTTTGCGCAGCGAGTTCCTACCGGCAATTCCCGTTGGCCGGAATACTTCAGTGTATGGATGCGCTCAATGGTTGCTCACTGGATGGGGCTGGATGTCATGCACGGCAACGACCTTGTTCCCCTGCTCATTGGCAGTCAGGGCTGTGGCAAGTCGTCGTTTGCCAAGATTATATTGCCGCCAGAGCTCCGCGCCTATTACAACGACCGTATCGACTTCCGCAACGACAACACGCTGATGCGTGGCCTGTCATCCTTTGCCCTTATCAACATCGATGAGTTCGACCGCTATTCGGCCAATAGACAGCCGCTGATTAAATACATCATTTCAAAGAGTGAAGTAACAGCCGTGAAGGCATATCGCAGCAATTTTTCAACTGAACGCCGTTATGCAAGCTTCATTGCCACAACCAACAGCAGGCATCCTTTGACCGACCTTACCGGTAGCCGAAGGTTTGCGTGCGTGGCAGTTACGGGCAAAATTGATTTCACTTCGGCTGTTGATTATCAGCAGCTTTATGCCCAGATTATAAGCGAAATACGTGGCGGCGCTTTGTGTTATCTCAATGCGGCAGCTACTGAACGCCTTATGGACGACAACATGAACTTTATGCGTGTTTCTGATTTTGGTTCGGCCGTAGCCCGTCTCTTCCGCATTCCTGAAGCCGATGGGGCAGGGCATGAGATGTCTGTTGACGACATTGTGTCCGTAGTATGCCGTGCCTATCCGCGTCTGCCATTGTCAGGGGTGTCTGATAAAAGTGTAGGCATAACGTTGAAGCGGTTAGGTTTCAGCAGGCGCCACACGCGCACCGGAGTGCGTTATATCGTGGAGTAAATAAAAAAATAATTTTTCTTTAGAAACTCATCACTCGTCACATCCTGCTCTAAGATGCTTGCTGTCAGGTGGTTATAGTGTGATGAGTTGACTTCTCAACTCATCACACTATCTGTTTTTCAGCTTTTTCAGGTTTTTATTGATGTTTTCATAATGCAGAATTCAGACAAACAACAGTTTCTGGGCATGATTAATCCTGTTTTTGGTTGACCTAATATGCACGTGTGATGAGTTGAAAAGTCAACTCGTCACACTGTAAGTTGTTGTAGATAAATAAGTTATGCCCAATTGTGACGAGTGATGAGTTTTTTAAGAAAAACATTTTTATTATATGCGTTGGCAATATGATAAGTGCCCTTTCGTAATGTAAAAGGCCACCTTTCGCATTCTAAAACCTATGCTTTTGCAATGCGGAATGATACGTATCAGAATGTTTGAAAGTCAATAATTTATGATGAAAAACGCCTGTCTTTCCAAAACAGAAAAGACAGGCGCTGCTTTTACTATATCCACATTCTATGATGTGAAAATCCCCATTATTATTTAACTAAAACTTTTTTTACCAAGTTTCCTACTTTTACAATATATATACCGTTGTTCAGGTTGAAGGTACAGTTGCCGTCAACATTGCTTTCTGCCACTTTTACGCCTGAAACATTGTAGATAGCAACCGGCTTATTAACAGCGCTGACATTGATGTAGCCTTTGCCTGCAGTTATGCCTTCTTGCATATCGTTCATCTGGTATATGTTAGTGCTTACCGGTCCTGTCAGTGTCATGCTGATGCCTGTGTATGCTTCGTCTACTCTTATATAGTGCTTGCCAGGAGTTGTGACAGTGGTTTTCCAAGTGCATAGCATATTGTAATCCTCGTCGAATGAGTTTTGGAATTCCATTACAACTCCATTAGTTCCGTTGAGTGCATCTTCTTCGTTGGCAAACCATACAGGGTTGGTCATAAACGGAGCGTTGGTTGTAACAGTAACTTCTCCTTCTTCAAGCGGAACGACATACCATAACGGTTTTGTTGCCTCAACTTCCGGTAGTTCTACAGCCTCTCCGTCTTTAAGCTCGATAGCCGTATTGACAGACTCGCCTTCCTTGAATTCTCTTTCGGTGAAGTACACGCTGTTGCCTTTTGACGCTGTTGTTATCTTGACATTTACAAGGAATATGTCGCCTGCTGCAGCCGAAAGGTCTACATGGTAAATAGTAGAACCGTCGGTATCTGGTCCTGATATTGCTACAGGCTCACCGTCCTTGCCTTTGCAGTAATAAATTTCGTCATAGCCCATATCATTGTAAGGCTTGTTGCTTTCGATAGTCAGAACGCCGTCTTCCTTCATTGTGTATTGCAGCCATAGATTTCTTGGTATTTCGTCTCCGAATGTGTATGTGTCGCCGTCTACTATTATCGGATTAGTGCGTCCCTCTCCGAGATCATAATCTTTTTCTTCTATGGTGAACTTCTGTCCGTCCAAGGCTCCGTCTATCTTAATGAGATATGTTGTTCTCTCAAGAATTTCAAGTACGTATGCCATATTTTCGTCTCTTGTAGTAGAATAAGAGCCGTCGTATGGGCCGGTGCCCTTCGGGAATGAAACGAACATATTAGACGGTCCGCTGAAATACAGTTTTCCGGTTATTGTGGCTGTATACTTATAATATTTGATGTATCCGTTCTTGTTTTCAACAGTGTTTTCACCTTTCACGGCTGTTAGAGGATCGGTGATGATGTCTCCCTGCATTATGTCCTCCATTGAAACTTTGAATGTGATAGGTTCTGTCTCGCTTGAAGTCCATTTGATGATATAGCGTTGGCCCTGCTCGCCTCCGCTGACCTGTGTGTATACGGCATTATTGCCGGAAACGCTGTTATAACTGTTCCCACTAGGATAAATTTCAACCTTAGTGTATCCGCTTTGTATTTCAGAAACAGCCTTCACATCAAGAATTTTGTTCGACTGTGCCGGAATATCTACCGCATAGAATGTTGTCTTGTTAGACGCCTCTGTTGTGATTTCTGATGGAGTTTCACTGATTACAATCGGGTTCGACTCTTTGTCTCCTGCCTTATAGTCTTCGCATGCAAAGGTCATAATCTGCTCTTCTGTCGTAGCTTCAGTTTTGTTTACACATACGAAATATATAGTGTTTGGCTCCTGCATTTCCCAGTGTGTGTTGAAACTGCCTTCTTCTGATGTGGCCAAAGTATATCCGGCTTCAATAAGACTCTTGTCTTCCGGGAAAATCTTAACTTGTCCGCCAGGAAGTTCGCTTGTACTGCTGACAACGCCATATCCGGTTCTTTCGTTTGAGTATATGTAGTAATAAGTACCGGCTGCTGCAGGAACAGTGTTGTCGCCTTCTTTCAGACGGAACGGCATGTAGAGTGAGCCGCGCTCGGCATCTTCAAATGTTACGTCAAGTATGAAAGGAGAATAGTTGTCGAATCTTATCAGATATGTCTTTCCTTCTTCTACCGGCATCTTGCATTGATGTTGTGTACCGCGGTCGATGGCGAATGTCGGGTCGAATTTGAGGCCAATAGAGCCTTCAACAGTAATTCCCATTACGGCTGTAGACGAGGTCATGACGAGCAGACCTTCCTTGTCTGCCGTGTAAGTGGCATAGAAAACTTGATCAGAAAATACATACTGGTTTCCCATGTAATACTTGTTTTCGGGTGAGATAGGCATAGGATCATCCTCGGTATGACCTTTGCCTAAATCCGGTAAAGGAGTCGTTTTCAGGTCGAATGTTGCCTTGTAGCCGCCATATACTGGCATTTGAAAGTAAATTGTGCTGCCTGCCTCCAACGGATAATTTTGTATGGTAAATTGTTCGCCTTGAGCAGGCTTTACAGGAACTCGTTCGTTGCCGTCGAGTTCAAATGCCGTTAATTGCTGGATGCTGGTTGCCTCAACCGTAAGTATACTGTTCTCTTCAGCTGTGTATTTCCAGTAGACATCCATTTCATCTTTTGTGTCAGGCGTATATTCGTTATAACCGACACGCAGGTTTATTGCTGTTTCGGGCGACTCTTGTGCGATGGCAAAGCCTGACATTGCAGCTAGCAATATTGTTGTGAATAAATGCTTTTTCATAAACAGAAGGTTTTAAGTGTTAAACAAGAATTGCAGCATGGGTTATTGTCTGCCGTTTCGATGGGATAAATCACCCCGGGCAATATCCCATGCTGCAAATATTATATATAGTGTCTGGAAATGTTTTTATCTTATGACATATTTCTTGCCGCCCTTGATGTATATGCCTTTTGTGAGGCCTTTAAGGCTGCCGTCGGTGCGCACTAAGCGTCCGTCTATGGTATATATGTCGTTGTCGTTCTTTGCTTCATCAGAATTTATTGTCTGCTTGATTCCTGATGCAACACCTTCTTCGACAGTTACATTTGCTATCTGTAAATAAGACATACCATTTACAGGATACGGGCTTACGAGGTGTATACCTATGCAGCGCGCTCCGTCTGTTCCTGCCGGAACGTTAAACTCATACTCAGAGTAAATCCAGTTGTCGCCTGATTCATTCAACTGCGGCTTGAACGTAAATTCATCAAACATAGCATGTTCTGTGTAAACGTTGTTGCTGCCCAAAGTGAACTGCAGTTTCTCTTCGGCTGTGCAGCGTATCTTCACTCTGATCTTGTAGCTATTTGCGGCATTAAACTCGAGCGGAGGACTTATCAGCCATTCGTCGGCGTCATTTCCGTAGTTTTCGATACCGGGGTTAACAATGTATTCAGCGCATGGTGTAGTATCGTCAAACTGCAGCGGACCCCATTCAGATGTATATGTCCAGCTGTATGCATCTTTATTGGCATCGTAAGCCATCCACTGATTTTCAAAATATGTCATGTTTGAAAAATCTTGTGACATCGGCAGAGTCATTGCCTTGCCGAGTACATAGGCTTCTGGCATGTTTGCAGCAGTCTCACCATATTCGTTGCATGCATAGATGACGTATGTGTAGCGTCCGATACGTGTCATCTGGTCGTCTGTGAACGTGGTTTCTTTCAGGTTTTCAACAACAGTCTTGTTGTCCGGCTGGCGCACGATCTTATATGTCAGTCCGTCAGGAGAGAAATATCCTCCATTAAAGCCTTGTGTAGGTGCGTCCCATGACAGCTTGGCTGAAGCACAGCCTTCGCCAACGACGAATTTCATGTTAGACACCTGTCCCGGCATGTCGTTGCCTACAAATACCGTTGCGCGGGCCTTGCCGCCGTTGCCGGCCTTGTTTACAGCGTAAATAACGTATGCGTAGTCGCCGTCAGCATCAATACTGGTGTCGTCATAAGACGTTGCATTAGCTTCCAGAGTTGCAATCTTTTCTCCGTTACGCTCTATCACATAACCTGTAACGGCATCAGCCAATGTCTCGCCGCCGAAAGAAGTTGTAGGAGCTTTCCATGTCATGTGTGCTGTCCTTGCACCTTTTTCTCCTGGTGTAACTGTGAATTCTGCGGGTTCTGCAGGAGCGTTGTCTCCGCCTTCAGCAAACGGGATATAGAGAGCCATGAATGATGAGTTGATGCCAATCTGTCCGAGATTCTTCATTGTTACATTTTCAGATGTCAAGTCGATGCACAGCATATATGTCTGTATACCCTGATCATAATCATATGAGCATGCTGCCCAATACAGAAGACCAGTAGAATGGTCGAATTCCATTGTCTGATTCTGTGACAATCCTCCGAAACCTGTCTGCAATATTCTTGTTACCGAACCGTCATTTTTGTTCACCTTATACAGCACACCGTCATTGGCGCCTACGCCATATAATGTTCCGTCCATGTCGGCAGCAATTACGCCAAGAGTTTTTTGCAGCGTTGTAACCTTTGTAAGCATACCGTCTTTAAGGTTGACGCTATACAGGGCAGATTCTCCCTGGAAGAAACCTATTGCGTACATTGTCTTAGAACTGTAGTCATAGGTCATGTCCTGTGTCTTGAAGTTAGTGCCTTGTGCGGCAAGTCCTTCCGAACCCAGTACGGTGTAACGGCCCGTCGTTATATTGTATGATATGAAGTCGCCGTTCTGAGGACCCCTAAATGAATCATAGACATATTCGTATGCATAGAAGACGTCGTCTACGGAAGCTCCCGAATAGATGCTCTTCATGTTTCCATAAGGATATATTACGTCAGCTTTTGAAAGATCATTGAGGTTTAATGAACAAAAGCCGTAAGCACCTGCCAGAGCTCCGTTGTAGTTAAAGTATCCATACATTTTCCTGTTTACGGTTGATGCTGAGCCGCTGTCTGCAGCATACGCAGATGTGTTGGCGCAAATAATAGCCAAAACTGCAAGCATGGAGAATAAAATTTTCTTCATAATGGTACTTTTTAAATGTTAATAATTAGGGTCTTGCTAAAATAACTTTTTTAATTAACTCACCGCATTTTACAATGTACATGCCACATCCTGGAGTGCACGTTATATGCCTCTGGGCTGATTTCTGTACAATGCGGCCGTCAGCTGAGAGTATGAGTACATCAGACTTTTGCGGATTATCAATATTTATTGTTCCGCCTGTTGCGCTGATGCGTGCCAGTTCTTGTCCTGCTTCGTGTGATTCAATGCCTGTTGCATCGCTCTTGAAGTCGAAAGTGATCACACCGTTGTTTTCTCTTATGTTTGTTATCGGACAGTTTACCGCGTCAGATGTAGTATGCCATTTTGCAGAGGGCATTGACGTGTCTGTAAACTGTGTGTTGTTGCTTGTTCCGGGGAACGGGTCGCCGGCCTCGGTGCCGTCAGAGGCATGCCCGTCTGCAGGGATAAGAGAAACATGCTCATAGCCTGACGATGAGGTGTTGACACGGTTGGTATTCCAAAGAGAAGGAACATAATGTATTTGCGAAATAATCAGTCCGTGACCGTCGAGAGCCTTGTCCCAGCCTGTCTGCTGGCGGTTCTCCAAGGTGAAGTATTCATTGTTGTCTGTTCCGCATACAATGAAGTATGCCTCGTTTGATTCAGACAACGGGTTTAATGTCAGGTCCTTGGCAGGTTCGCTAAGCACTACAGGTTCGAGCCAGCCTACAGTATATTTGTCCATTGCTGTGTATCCGGCAGGAGTCTTGCTGTCGTCATTATAAAGTCCGTTGCACATCACGTCCCATGTAAGCATGCCTTGCATTCCTGAATATGCAGCGTCGTATATGTCAGGCAGTCCGAGGATGTGGCTGAACTCATGGCAGAATGTGCCGATACCGTCGAGAGTTGTTCCTTCATGGCCTCTCAGCTCACATGAACATGCTGCCTGGCCTAAATACAGTCCGTCGTACATGTTCCAGCTTTCGTAGGTCAGGTCTACGGCCTGTGGCCATACAGTCTCTTCGCTGCCGCCCTGCGACTGTCCGTAGCCGGCATACACCACGAAGATAAAATCAACATATCCGTCGCCGTTGTAGTCGTATTTAGAAAAGTCGACGTCTGTGTTTGCGTCTGCCATGCTGCATGCATCTATCATCAGTTCTGCTGCTCTCTCGTCATAGCCGTAATATGCCATTTCGTGAGGAAGGTCAACTGGGCCGACAATGTCAAATGTAGGAACAAACTTTCCGGCAGATTGCGCGGTGAAATAGCTCTTTATGCTTCCTGAAGCATACGGGCCTGAATAGTCTTCATCGTTTGCCATGCTGTTATATATGTCATGGATGTTGTCAGTAGAAAACTTCTGGTCCTTAAACTGGGCTAAGATTATAAGTCCGCGGATATTGCCTATTGTTGGGAATACAGGCTCTATGACGCTTGGCGAGCTTTGACTTTTTACTCTTTGTGCCTTAGAGGCTATCTCCTGGCGCTTGTCCCTATAGGCTACGGCAAGCTTTTGCTTGATAGCCTGCTGGTCTAATGTTTTTATAAACTGGAGTTCTTTAGCGTTGCGGCTTGTTGCGTTGTGTGCCACCATTCCTGTCGGCATCACCTTGTTGTCAACAATTTCTGCATATCTAAGACTTCCGTTTGCATCGGGTAGAAGGATGAATCCGTCTTCACTTACATAATGGTGCATGTATTCGTCACCATTCAAATACACTGTTACCTTAGTTCCGTCTGCCTGGGTGTATGATATTTTGTTTGGCCAGGCAGGAGCAGCGTATGCGCCGTTTAAACAAATCAGGCAAGCTGCAATGGTAATAAAAACGTTAAGGATTCTCATAATATTGTAGGTGTTAAGTTTATCAGAATAATAGATTTATTAAATTTTTACGTCTGCTAAATTATATTTTTTATTACAGATTATACAAATAAAAGCATCCAAATTCTTCACATTTCACGAAATATTAAAAAAAAACTTGCATTTTACGATTTTGTCTATATTTTTCTCTTATATTTTGTTTAAATTTGCAATGGAAGACGGTTAATAGCCTGTCGATTAAAATTTATTAATAGCCTAATACGATATGTTTAAACACATTATTTTCATAATATTTCTATTTGTATGTCCTGTATGTCATTCTTATGCGTCGATGCCTGCAAACACAAAATCAGGCATGACAAAAATAATAGCCGACGGCTTGTATAAGGATGGCAATTATCCTTTGGCCCTTACATATTATATAAAAGGTATGGAAATAGCTGAAAAGGAAGACGACAAGCGCACATACATGGCATGCATAGGTAATATTGCCAATATTTATGAAGCTTTTGGCGATTATGAGGCAAACCTTTTCTATCTGCTGAAAGGATACAAGATGTCGAAAAAGCTTAATGACGAAGAACTGGTAGGCAAATACCTTACTAATATAGTGCCTGCATATTGTCATCTGGGGAATATTAAAAAGGCAAAGGAATATTATGATATAGCCAAGAAGATGCAGGTAAGCAAGAACGCAACACAATGGGAGTATTTCCTAATATATAATTCTGCCCGAATAAAGCAGGCTGAACGTAAGTATGACGAAGCTGTGAAGGATCATCTAAAGGCTGCCGCATACGCAGAGAAAAATGAGCTGGACGACATCTTTATATTATATCAGGAGTCTGAGATAGGAAATATTCTCGTCAAAAAGCATGATTACGGCAATGCTATAAAATATGGAACGAAATGCCGGGATATGTCTGTTGAAATGGATAATGCCGAGATGGAAATCAATGCGTACAAGATTCTTTACGAGGCGTATGCCGGAAATGGCGATAGCGATTCTGCCAGAAAATACAGAGTGTTGTATCTTGAGACTTATGACTCGGTGTTTAGTGCAAAGGGCATGAATAAGGCAAGGGGAAAATTGCAGGAGTATGAGTCGCGTAAAAGTACGGAGGAGATAAGTTCGCTGACCTCGATAATCAACATTTACACTTTGGCTGTTATCTTGATTTCTATTTTGTTGATAATCACGATTGTGCTGGCAGTGGTGGTTATACGCAAGAACCGTAATTTAAGAAATGCACAGCGCCTGCTTATCAACAAGAACAACGACTTGATAAAATCAGACAGAAGCAAGGTGGCTATTGTGCCGTCTTACAATGAAGGCGATGAGGCCGGCGACGACGAGTTTGACGGAAATGCCGGTGGGGTTGACATGACGCAGGAACAGGCAGACGCACTTCTTGCGAAAATTAATGAGATTATAAATACGCCCGAAATAATTTCTGATCCTGACCTCAGTCTGAAGATTATAGCCGACATGGCAAAGTCGAACACAAAGTATGTTTCGTTTGTCATCAACAAGACATACAATAAAAACTTCAGAACATACATTAACGAGAAACGTATAATGGAGGCATGCAGAATGCTTTCGGATAATGAGCATTATGGCAATATGACCATTCAGGCTATTTATGAGGAGGTGGGATATACCAATGCGACAAGCTTTAACCGCACGTTTAAGAAAATTAACGGCATGACTCCAGCCATGTATAAAAAGCTGGCGACTAAAGAGAAGTAAATATACGGAAGCTACAAGAAGGTAAATTTTTTATGTCATGTGCATGGCCTGACGATATTCTTGCATGTGAATGATGCGTTGGCTGTATGGCAAGGCTTATTTTATGTAGGCTTAACAGGTGATGCGATTTGTAAAGTCATAGTCTACGGACAGGCTTATGGTTGCGGAGCATATTGATTTCTCATAAAAAAACAATTAGTTTTTGATGAAAAACTCGGCCGTTTTCGCTTCAAAAGTGGCCGAGTTACGACATGAAAACAATAGGTTAATGATTTGAAACTAATACGCATTGTTTTGCTTATTGTTTTTGTTGAATAGTCGTCCGATATGAACGCTTGTTAATAATAAATGTATGTTTTGCTTTCGATTTTTCTGGGTTGTAAAATAAAATTATTTGATATTCAGCTTGAATGTTAAGATATTGTTGTGCCGCATATCACGTTTATGGCATTTTAGCGTAGTCTTGTTTTTGTCAGTGATGCATTTTTTAGGATAAAACTTTAAAACAACATGAAATGTCTCAGTGGGATAAGCTGTTGTGCAGCTTATATATTTTATATATAAAATCAGGTTTTTCTTTGCATTTTTAAATTTATATTTTTACTTTTGCCAATAATTAGTATGTTCAAAAGAGAATAATAATCTAATCTATGATCACATTTGTTTTAAGTTTGGTTGCCCTTGTGGTGGGCTATTTCATTTATGGACGCATCGTAGAGCGTGTGTTTGCTCCCGACGACCGTCCTACACCGGCTGTAAGTATGGCCGACGGCGTAGACTATGTAGTATTGCCGGGATGGAAAATCTTTATGATTCAGTTTCTTAACATTGCCGGCACAGGACCTATTTTCGGTGCCATCATGGGTGCCAAGTTTGGCCCTTCGGCCTATCTGTGGATAGTTTTTGGCTGTATCTTTGCTGGTGCGGTTCACGATTATCTCAGCGGAATGTTGTCGCAGCGTCATGGCGGTGCAGGTCTGCCGGAGCTTGTAGGCTGTTATCTCGGCAAGTCAACTAAGAAGGTCATGCTGGTGTTCTCTGTTTTTATGCTTATAATGGTCGGTGCCGTGTTTGTATATAGTCCGGCATTGATATTAGGTACAATATGCGGCGACTCAGTTACATGGGTTTATGTATGGTGTCTGATAATTTTTGCATATTATTTTCTTGCCACGATGCTTCCTGTTGATAAGATTATCGGCAAGATTTATCCGCTTTTTGCCATTGCCATGCTGTTTATGGCTGTTGCGCTCATGGTGGTGCTGTTTGTCAAATGGCCGCAGCTGCCAGAGCTTACCGACGGATTAGGCAATCTGTCGCCTAAATCGGGCCCGATATTCCCATGTCTTTTTATAACCATTGCCTGTGGTGCCATCAGCGGCTTCCATGCCACTCAGAGTCCGCTTATGGCACGTTGTATGGCGAATGAGAAACAGGGACGTCCGCTGTTTTACGGTGCGATGATAACCGAGGGCATCGTTGCGCTTATATGGGCAACAATATCTTCTTATTTCTTTTATGGCGGAGCCGCACAGGAGCTGGGCGTGCCTCTTACGCTTCAGGCACCTGAGGTGGTAACCACCGTGTCTTCGGGATGGCTTGGTATGTTTGGCGGTGCATTGGCAATACTTGGCGTTGTGGCTGCTCCTATAACGAGCGGCGACACGGCATTGCGCAGTGCCAGACTGATTATTGCGGAGTTTCTTAACTTTGAGCAGCACACCATACGCCACCGCATTTATATATGCATACCTCTGTTCTTGGTCACGCTGGGCTTCTTGTGGTTTAACATTGCCGATGAAGACGGCTTCAACGTTATATGGGGATGGTTCGGATGGGCCAATCAGACGCTTGCCGTGTTTACGCTTTGGGCGCTTACGGTGTATCTTGCGCGTAAGTCAAAGCCGTATATCATAACGCTTATCCCGGCTATGTTTATGACGGCCGTGTGTGTGGCATTCCTTCTTGTTTCTAAAAATTCGTTTGCACTCAGCAATGTTGCCGGCTATATAGCTGCCGTCATAGTGCTGCTGCTGTCGGGAGTGCTGTTTGCGTTCTGGCACAAGAAATATTGCCGGATAAGCACAGACAACGATTAATTTTTTGTGATAATATGTCGTAAGCCCGCGTCCGGGCTACAGGCCATGACCTCATTGAGCAGGTCATGGCTTTTTATTTATGATGAAAAGCACAAACCGACGGACTGATATCTATTATCTGTCCGCCGGTTTGTGCTTAAGTTTATTGAATTGTGCTTTGAAGAGAGTATGTCGTTATAAAACGTATTATCCGAAAAAGCCTACAACGTATTTTGTTATAAAGTATCCGCCACCTACGAGCCATACGTAAAGCATGCCGGCAAGGAGGAACGGCTTGGCTCCGGCCTGTTTAAACTTCTGTATGTTTGTGTCTGTTCCGAGAGCAGTCATTGCCATGGTCAGCAGGAAGGTGTCGATGTATTCAATGACGCCGTTCAGCGGTATGTCCTTAACTGTCGGTGCATCGAAAAGATACTGCAGGAGGGAGTTTACACAGATTATGCCGATGAAGCCGAAGGCAAACCATGGTATTGTGATTTTGCTCTTTTCCTTATGTCCGTCGGCTGTGGCCTTCTTGCGTCCGGCAAGCGCGAAGCTCATTATGACGAGCACCGGGGCAAGCATCATTACGCGTATCATCTTTGTGATAGTTGCAGTGCCGGCTATGCCCAGGCTGTCTGTCGGGTCCATGGCGTTGCCGGCTCCGGCTACGTGTGCCACTTCGTGCAGCGTGCTTCCAGTGTAGATTGCAACGGCTGTGTCGCTCAGGCCTGAAAGTATTCCGGAACGATACATGATGGGGTAGAGGAACATTGATATTGTTCCGAAGATAACCACAGTTGATACGGCAATGGCTGTCTTGTGGCTTTCACATTTCACTACGGGCTCGGCTCCGAGCACGGCTGCTGCACCGCATATGGCGCTTCCTGTAGAGGTCATTAGCGTAGTGTCGCGGTCGAGCTTGAGCATACGGCCAAACCACAGGCCAAGAAATATTGTTCCTGTAACGATTATGGCATCCACGATTATTGCCGGCACTCCTACTGCCGCAACCTGTGTCAGCGTAAGGCGGAAACCATAGAGCACGATACCCGTGCGGAGAAGTTGCTTCGTGCAGAACTTAATACCCGGCACCCAAGTTTCGGGCAGTTTGTTGCGAAGGCTGTTGGCATAGAGCATACCAAGGATGATTCCGATGATGAGCGGACTGAGCGAGAGCTGCTTCATGATGGGCAGGTCTGCCAGATAGAATGCTGCAAACGAAAATAATGCAATCAGCAAGATTCCGTGAAGGGTGTTTGCCCTGTTTCCTTTTTCAAACATGATAGATTACCTTTGTTAATAATATTTATTTTATTCTCTTTTTCTCCTTGCCGGGCAGACCTTCGTGTCTTGTTGTCGGGCTGCCTTTAAGTTTACTGCTGCAAAGGTAATTAATTTTTTGTTATGTAGTATATCTTAATTTTTTATACTCTATAACCTGAAGTTATTATGCTGCGGCGTGTAAAGTCTTTGAACTTTTCGGTCAGCGGCGAATCCTTGCCGGCAGAGGCCACAAAGCAGAAGTGGCGGCTGAAGTTGAGACCGGCAATGTCGATGACTCTGAACACGCCTCTGGCCAGTTCTTCCCTCACGGAGAACACCGACACTATACCCATGCTGCGGCTGTGGCGCAGAAAGGCCTTGATGGCTTCGGTGCTGCCGAGGCGTATGCGTATGTTAAGTTCCTGGGGCCTTATTCCGTGCTTTTCCAGTTCGGTCTCTATCACCTCGAGTGTTCCTGAGCCTTGTTCGCGTATGACGAGCGGTTGGCGGCACAGCTCCTGCGGAGTAATTTCTTCGGGCATCGACTCGTTGCCCGACTGCTTTATTATGGCCACGAGTTCGTCTTCAAGAAACGGCTCATACTGTAGGCCGGCTGAATGGGTGATGCCTTCTACCATGCCAAGGTCGATGTCGTGGTTGAGCAGTGCATTTTCTATGTCGCGCGAGTTGCCGTTGGTGAGCGACACCTCTATCTGCGGAAATCTTTCGGTAAATTCTGCCAGTATCTGCGGCAGCACATACTGCGCCACCGTGGTGCTTGCGCCTATGCTTATGTGTCCGCTGCTGCGCTCGTTGAGCAGGTTCATGTCGTATTCCATGCGGTTATACTCGTCGAGTATGCGGCTGCAGTGTTCAAGCATGAGGCGTCCGGCATCGGTGAGCATGATCTTTCCGCCTGTGCGGTCGAAGAGTCTTACGGAGTATTGCCGTTCCAGTTCGTTGATGTGTTTGGTTATTGCAGGCTGGCTTACGAACAGCTCTTTAGCCGCACGTGTGAAACTGAGGTTCTTGGCCACGCTGTAGAATGCTTTTAGTCTGAAATCTGACATATTACCGTTATTTGTTTCTTAACCTGACAAAAATACAACTAAAAAACGAGAACGGAAAGCAAGGCGTGATAAAAGTGGTTGTCTGGAAAAGAAAATATTCTGAGATTTATATTTTGCGGTGTAAGCATGAATGCACAAAATAGATAAAGCTATTGCAGCCTAATGGTGATTTTGATAGAAACAGAAATGGCTGTCCATAAATGATTCTTTGGACAGCCATTTCTGTTCTTATCTGATATGCCGCAAGCGGCATCAGCTTTTTTATTCTGCTTATCAGTTGTTCTTGCTGACGAATATGGCGTTCTTTATTTCAATTGTTTCGCCGTATGTCAGGTGAGCGCCGATAACAGTAATCTCGTCTCCAACCTTGAGGCCGCTGTTGGCAACAAAGTCGTAGCGGTTGTCGCCAGTTGCACCATAGCCGGGATACAGACCATAGAGATAAACCTCGTTTGTACCGTCAGAGATATAGACATTGCCGTAATGGTCGTTGGCTATCTTTGTGATTGTACCGGTTATCATATAGTTGGTGTCGCTGTCAGGAAGACCCATGAAGTCGGCAATAGAGATGGTGGTTGTAGGATTCAGTTCTGTAACGTCGCCGCCTACCAGTTCTACAGTGCCTTTATATGTGTCGTGTGTGCCTACAACTGTTACGATGTCGCCGTTCTTAACGCCTTTGGCTGCAGCATTGGTGCTCTTGTAAACCAAGGTAGAGCCGCTCCAGTCGGTCAGCGTGAAGCTTCCGTTGCTCTGAACATCGGTTGCCACACCCTTAAGGCGATATTGTGCATCGCCGTCGGCAGCAGCGTTGAAGTCTGCTACAGATACGTCCTGTATGCCGCCTTGCTGTGTGATTGTAGTCAGTGTGGTGTATGTCTTACCGTCTGCCACAGTAGCAAGTGTCAGCTCTGTTGAGCGTATGCCACCTTCGTTGGGTGCAGCCTTGAAGGTCAGTTCTGCAGATGTGCCGTTCTGCTTTATTGAAGCGATAGACAGCCATTCCTTGGCATCCTCTGGAATGTCTACTGACACGCCAGAGCCTTTTGTGGTTACATATGCTGTAATGGTGCCGCCATCTTTAGAAATTGCGTCTGCAGAAAGAGAGTCAACCTTGATAAGGCTCTTGTTGATGTCAACAACAGTAACGTTTACCAGCTCTACAGTTCCGTTGTAAGTAAGCTTCGGACCTTGAACTGTGATTTCGTCGCCTACCTCGATGCCAAGGCTGAGGAAGTTCTTCTCAGCGCCTGACGCGTCGAGAGTTCCGTAGATGTAAATCTCGCCTGTACCGTCGTTCAGATAGAGGTTTCCGTAGGTTGTGTTGGCGATAGCTGTCACCGTGCCTGTTACCTGATAAGTCTTGTTGTCAGGTCCGGCAATAACCTCGGCGCAAGTGGCGTTTGTGATGCTTACTTCACCCTGTACGACATTGATGTGCTGCGTTTTTCCGTTGCAGTGGATGGTCATGGCGTCAGAGCTGCGTCCGCCGCTGTAAGCCTCGGCTGTGAATGTAAGCTCGGTTTCACCGGCTGTGCCTGTTTCGGCAGAAGGAGTAATCCATTCTGGCACGTTTTCAAGTTTCCAGTCAGCTTTTGCCGTAACTGTTATTGAGGCGCTTCCGCCTTCCTCAGGTATAGATATGTATGACTGTGACACCTGAATGTCGTCAAGCAGAGTGATGTCATCGTCGTTTGCGCAGCTTGTGAACAAAGCCACAACACTCAGCAGAAGCAGGGAAAATATATTTTTTAGTTTCATAATTATACTTCCGTTTTAAAAATTAGTTGAATGTGTACTTGATGCCGATAGACATATACCAGCATTGACCGATTGCATGGTTTGCTGTCCATGTCTTTGTTGATCCGTTGATAGATGACGGAGTAGAGAACACAGCATAGCCGTCAGCGTCGGCTCCTTCATATTTCAGGATCTTTGCCTCTGTGCCGATAGCCGGGTTGAGAGTTTTGGCCACACCCCATGAAGAGTTGAAGAGGTTGCCGACGTTCTTGATGTCGAAGCTCAGGGTCAGCATGTGTTTGCATGCACCTGTGTTGAACACGAAGTCGTGCTTGTAGCTGAAGTCGAAGCGGTGAACCCATGGAGAGTAAACGCTGTAAGCCTCTGCATATTCGCCCTGATGATTCTTCAGGTAGCTGTTGTTGTGTACATAAGCCATGAAGCGGTCGCGGTCGTCAGCTGTCTTGAAGCGGAACTGGTTCTTCTCAACCTGCTCGTCGGTCGGGATGAATATCGGGTCGTAAGCCTGTCCGTCGCCGTTCATATCGTTCTGCAGCATGTATGTGTAGTTGTAAGAGCCGCGCCATCCCTCATAGATGAGGCTGAAGTGGTTGTGGCTGTTGTCGTGAGCAGTGATCTGTGCTATTACGCGGTCTGGCTCAACATACTGTGAGTTGTGCAGCTTGATGTTGTTAGGACCTTCTACAGAAGGCAGATATGCTATTGTAGAAGAAGCGTTAGAGCCGGGCATACCTGTAAGCTCCTTAGAGCAGGTGTGTGTATAGGCAGCCATGATGTCGATGTTCTTTGTAGGAGATGCGTATGCTGACAAGCTTGCGCTCCATCCGTAGCCCTTGTGTGTGTTAGACAGCACATAAGCAGGCACAACATCTTTGTTGTATCCGGTAGGGAATATCGGGCGGTTGTCAACACCGTTGAAGCGTGCAAATCCGCCTACATCAGGAATTGACCAGTCTTGCATTGTAACGCCATATATTGTCTTGTTGAAGATACCTTCGGCTGTGATTGTCAGAGGGAAGCCTACTGGTACAACATAGTCAATAGCCAAAGAAGTCTTCCATACCTCAGGCATCTTGAAGTCGGGGTCTACGGCTGATATCTGTGAAGGCAGAGTTCCGTCCTCAGGTCTGATTGTCTTAGGATAGCCCAGTTCAAACAGTTTGTTCTGCAGGGCGTCGATAGTGGGATAGCCGTTCTCGTTTGTAACAAGTCCTCCGGCAAATTCTTCCATTGTGAATCCTTTCTTTGCAGCGTTTGCGGCATTGATGATTGCCTGATACTGCACCATACCTGAGTTTGTAGGCATGTTGGTGAAGAATACCAGCGGCAGACGGCCCTGGAATATACCTGAACCTCCACGCAGCTTGAGGGTCTTGTCGCCGAGGATATCCCATACGAAGCCTACACGCGGAGCTACAGTAAGGTTAGAGCTCGGCCATTTGCCTGTGTCAATGTGGCGTCCGTCGTAGTCGAGGTCGTATATGGCCTTGTTTGTCATAAGGTCAGCGTTGCTGAAGAACATGTCGTCAAAGCGCAAGCCGTAAGTAAGCTTGAAGCGTGGATTGATAGACCACTCGTCCTGCAGATAGATACCGAGAGTGTTGAAGCTTACTTTCGCAGCCGGATCGCTCTTGCCGTCGTAGCCGTAGGTCAGGTTAACAATCTCAGGAGCAGCTCCGTTGAGGAAGTCGTCGAGTGAGTAGTAGCGGTAATATCCTGTACCGTTACGCATATAAGAGTTGAGCGCCATCTGGTGTTCAAACTTAGCTCCAAGCATAATCTTGTGGTTGCCGGCATAGTAGGTAACATCGTCCTTGATGTTCCAGATGTTATTACGCACGGCGTTGTTGTGTGTGAACAGCTCCTTACCGAGTGAAATGTAGGCAGTGTTAGTGCCTGTGCCGTCCATGATGTCTATGAAGGGGAAGTCAGCCGAATTGGTGAAACGCACATCATCGAGCTTTGAATAAGTAACCAAGAACTGGTTAGACAGGTTCTCGGTGAAGCGGCTGTTAAGGTCGAGAGAGAAAGAGTGAACAAGATTGTCGAGAGCATACATAGAGTTGGCGTAGCTCATTGACATCTGTGAGAAGCGGCCGTAAGCCGAGCGCGTACCTCCGTCCATTGAAGATGCGTTGGTGGGGTTCCAGTTGCGGTTCTTCGTATAGTTGTAACGGAATGACAGATGGTGCATGTTGGTGATGTTCCAGTCGAGACGTGCCAACAGCTTGTAGTTGTTTTCGTCGGCAGGGAAGTTTGTCCATGAGCCAGTGTCGTAGCCGTATTTGTCTTTTACAAAGTTAGACACCTTCTCAAGGTCGGCCAATGTCGTACGTGAGATGTAGTTGTCTGCGTCGGCCACGCCGTCCACAGAACCGCGCCAACGGTTAACCACTGTAGGAGTCTTGCTCATTTCTCCGCTGACGAAGAAGAACAGCTTGTTCTTGATAATCGGACCGCCGAGAGTGAAACCGTAAGTTGTCTTCTGGTCTTTCTCGCGTGCACCGCTTATCTGCTCGCGCTCAATGGCATCACCGCGCATGTTCTCGTTCTGATGATATATGTAGGCAGTACCCTTGAAGGTGTTCGTACCTGACTTGGTTATGGCGTTCACGCCACCGCCTATGAAGTTAGTCTGACGTACGTCGTAGGGTGATATCACAACCTGCATTTCTTCGATGGCATCGATAGATATAGGGTTGCCGCCGCCGGGCAGACCGTCGCTCAGACCGAAGTTGTTGTTGAAGTTGGCACCGTCCACGGTGAAGTTGGCTGTACGGCCGTCAGTACCGGCAAAGCTCATTCCGTTGCCGCCGTAGGGAGACAGACGTGTGAAGTCGGTGATTGAGCGGCTTACTGTAGGCATGTTCTCCAGCTGTCTCAGGTTGATGTTGGTAGAGGCACCTGTTCTTTCTGCAGTAAATTTTGTAGCCTTGGCTGAAACCACTACTTCGCCCAGCTCATTGGCGTCTTCAGCGAGCTTTACGTTCAGGCTGTATGACTCTGCCAACTGCAGCGTCACATCTTTTGTAACGCTCGTTGTGTAGCCTATGTAGCTCACTTTGACGGTGTAGGGGCCGCCCACGCGCATACCGTTGATAGAGTAGCGGCCGCTTTCGTTCACCACGGTGTTATAGGTGGTTCCCGACGGCTCGTGCACTGCTGTTACGGTGGCGCCGATAGCCTTGTCGCCTCCGGCCGTAACCATACCGTTGATTCCTGACGTTGTCATCTGGGCCAGCATGGCGGTCGCAGAGAACAACATCAACACGAATAGAATTTCTAGACGTTTTCTCATACTGTTATTGTTTATGATTAAAAATAAAATTTTAATAATCTGACTTAATTTTTCTTTTCTAAGGCGCCTCTGTTGCGTCAGAATGCGCCTTACAACTATTCCACATGCAAAATTAATTAAAAAATAGATATATTATGTTACAAGGCGATTAAAGTTGACCTTAAACCCTTAATTTTTTTTTATAAACGCCCTTTTTGGCTATTTTGGACGTTAATTTTAATAAAATTTGTTTACTTTAATGCGTCGGCTGTGCATGTGGTGATATGCAAGGTAAGTTAAATTTCAATTGTTCACAGGGCAGCATGTTGTTTAATTCGACAAACATATTGGTGTCTGCAGATGTTTTATTTTTTTGAGGGCGTACTGTCTCTAATTTTTTCTTTGGCACGTTCGCCTGTGTCTGTAAAAAACAGATGACAATCCGCTAGATATGGAATGGCTGTTCTGCTGTATTCAAACGCTGCTTTAATCAATAATATGTGTGCTTTGTCTTGCCACTAAAACAAATTCATCCTTGCCGTCAGCATAACGGAGCGGCCGCGCAAGTTGTATTCGGAATAAAATTCAGACATGGCAATGTTGTAAGAATAGACATACTTGTGTGTGTTGAGCAGATTGTTGCATTCAAGAGAATATTTCACTCGTTTATGATTCAGGTTAATTTTTAAGTTAAGCAACGCAAATGATTTGTTGCCAATTGCCAAATTGTTGTAATAGTGGTTAAGTCCGGTGTCAATACTTATGTTCATCGGCATGCTGAGGCTGAGCAGCAAGCTGTTGTTCATTGTGCGTATTGCCGGCATTGAATATCCGTCTGTCGTGCTTCCTTTAGACAGAAACATACTGCTGCCGGCATCGACAGACATGAAGTTGAACGGCTCTGCCTTTATTCCGGCTGTGAATACTGCCGCCTCAGAGTCATATCTCGTTATCTGCTCCTGGCGCAATACGGGCATGTGTCCTTTGCTGTATTGGGCAGTCAGTTTTATGCTTATGTTTTTCCAACTTATGTTTTTGCCTGCCGAAAGCATTACGGCAAATTCTTCACTACGGCTTGATGTGGTGCGGGCATACATGTGAGATAATATTCCGTTGAACGTTTCACCATATATCACTTTTGGACTTCTGCACGAATAAGAGGCATTGAGTGTTGCGAATATCATGTTGAACGGATCTTTAAAGTCGATGTCAATGTCTGCTGCCTGCCATGTCATGCGTGGCATATAAGCCTCGTAAGATGCTATTTGACGATAGTTGGTGAGGATATATCCTCCGTAAAGAGTTGACAATGAAGGGTATCTGTGGTCGGCTGTATAGTGGCTGCTTATTGTCAGGTTTGACAGCGCTTTCCATCTGACATAAGCTGTGAGCGAAACGTTGAAGTCGTTGCGGATGATGCTGTTCTGCTGTATTTTCTGATTGAGGCTTAGCATTTCGTACATCAGCGGAACGTTTATTCCTGCGTTAAGACTGCCGTCGTAATAGTCTAGCATCGCAGTTATTCCCGTTTTAAGGTGAGACAGATAAGTGTCATTAGCAAAATCGGTTACTCTCGTCGAGGCTGCTCCTGTTGTGTTCAGTACGCTTTCCATGCCGCTGTGGTTATAGTTGAGCGTGGCTTTGGGCGATATTCTGAAGTTTCCTATTTTAATTGCAGACAACATTTCAGCTGAGTTTTCAGTCATGAATCTGCGGCTCTTTACGTCTTGTCTCATCCCCGTATAATTTCCGTTGCCGAAGATTGAGTCATACATGCAAGGCATAACCGTCAGCGCCTGCGGCTTTTCTTCATAGGTGACGAGCGAGTTTACGGCCACGCCTTTATAGTCGTCTTTCTTTATTATCATGCTCAGGCGGTTTTGCATGCTTATGTTGCGTGTCCACAGACTTTGACTTATGGGTGCTTCACTGTTGTCGGTATAGCCTTTGCCGCTGTTCCAGTGAGCTGTCATACCGGCCGTTTCGCTGAGATATAGTTTCTCTTTGTTTATCTTATATTCAAAGTCGCCTTCAGCCCTGTTTTCTGTAGCAGCATCGGCCAACTGTTCCGATATCACGGTGTTGCTCCCGTCGGGAAGCAAATATGTAGTCTTGTCATAACTGTTTCTGTGTTCATGGTCGTTGGAGTAAACAATGTTAAGCCGAGTTTCGTGGTCATCGTCGTTTTTCCATACGGAATTAATGCTTGCTGCGTGCGACTGATTAAAATAATAGTTGTGCTTGTCTATACCAGGCGGAGTAGGGCGCACAATGTCGGTAAACTGTTCAGCTTCGCCACTGTTGTTGCATGATGCAAGTTCTGCCGACACGTCAGTGCCGTCGTTGGCCGTCTTATATGTTGCTATGTGCTGTCTCTTTTTTGAAAAATAAGTTATTACGGCTTCTTCGTGCCACATCATGCCATTGTCGTCGGCACCGACGCCGAGCAGTGCTTCCATATTTAACGTGCCGGCTGCCTCAGGTTTCAGTTTCAGGTTTATAGCTGCCTCGTCTGGAATAACGAGTTTTTTCAGGGCTTTCACTCCCTGATGATTCTCCATCACCTGAACCGTTGCCACCATCTGTGCCGCAAGATTGTTGGTGGCAATGCTGTAACGTCCGGCAAGAGCGTCCATGCCGTTGATGTAAAGGTGGCTTATATTCTTGCCCTGATAATAAATATGTCCGTTGTCGTCAACCTGAATGCCGGGCATACGCCTTAGCACATCGCCTATTGATATGTCGTTCTTGCCGATAAAAGCGTCGACCGAATAGTTGAGCGTGTCGCCAAGCTGCCAGATTTTACCCGATTTCACCACTACTTCCTGTAGCTCTATCGACTCTTTTTCTGTCTTATAGTTATGTGTTGCCGATATGTTCTTTACGGTTTCGCTTATTTTCTTTATGTTGAAGCCGTACACCATGAGCCTTATTTCACTCTCGTTGCTGTCAAACTGCAGTTTATAGCGTCCGTCGCTTTCCGTAAACGTGTATGCAATGACGCTTGTCGTGTCTTTTTCCGACAGCGCCATTACTGTTATGTCAGTCAGTGGTGTGCCTTTGCCGTCGGTAATCTTGCCTGTGAATATGGTCTGCGCGAAGGCTACACTATAGGCAGACATTAATATCAAGAGCAGTATGGTGTAACGTTTCATCAGCGATTTTCCCTTTTTCGTTTTGTTATGACTCATTATTCAAGCTCAATCGGGTTGTAGGGCTCAGGAGGATAGTCGCCTGATGTAACCATGTGTACGGTTTTTCTGTCGTCGCTGACAAACAGTTCTTTTGGACCGCCCACGCCCAGTGCGCCTCCCGGGTCTTTATAAATCTTCTTTATCAGAGCCATAATCTTCTCTCTTGTCATCACCTTTTCTTTCATGTTGTGGGCTTTATAAGTTGTTATCATGTCGCCGGGCCGTCCTTTCTCCAGTCCTACGCATGTCCAGATATAGTCATTGTCGTCTGAACTTATCTGCATGATGAGTCCGGGCAGGCCGGCAAACTTATACGGACCGCTATATATGGGAATGTCGGGTGTGTACCATGCCGTGTATTTACGTCCGCGGAACGTGCACGATGCCTTTTTGCACAGATAGTCAATTATTGTTTTGCTTCCGTTTTCCAGTTTCCATTCAATTTTTGGAGCAGTCTCATTGTAGCATAGGTTTGTATAGTTATAATACATCCTGCGCCTTACGTTAAGGGTTTTTGTTTTCGTGTTGGTGAGTATTTCTTCAGGCAGCACGTCGTTTTCGTCGAGTTTCGAAGGATAGTTCTCGTCTTTTTCGTATGCTATCGTGCGCAGAGAGTCGTTAATATGCAGCAGTCTGCTGTAGCAGTAAGTGTAGTTGTATCCGATATCGAGCCTCTGCAGGTCTTTACATACGGATGCACGGTCGGCAGTGTCTTTTACGAATTTCACGTCATAGTAAACCTTTATCCTGCATGAGTCGATGTCCTTCATGTCTTTTTTGCTGATGCTGAACGGACGGCTTATGCCCGATGAGCGTCTGGCTTTGCGTATGTTGTTTTTAACGCTTTTAGCAAACTGTGGGTTGTCTTTTATGTCTTGTGCGCAGGATGTGGCACACAGAAAGATGGATATAAATATAAAAATGTAATTTCTCATAATTTTATACAAAATATTCATTATCATTAGGTAATGAATGGTGTGCCAAGACTAATTATATTTGGTTCATTAACAAATGATTGTATCATTATATTAAATATCCATAATCAAGGCACACCATTGTCACTAATGAGCTAAATCTTGTGATGGCGTATTTCCTGTTACTCTTACGTTTTCACCTTTTGGAGAATACCATCCATGGGCATTATTGGCCATACCATTATCGACGGTGTTAGAACCGCCTTGATTTGCCCAATAACAACTGCAACCACAATTGCCAGCTTCACCGCCTTTTACTTCATTTTGCATGTCTTTGTCTAATGTGCAAAATTCCATTTCTGTTAATTTGACTTTTTTCATATAAACATGTTTTAAAATTAATAAATAAGATACAATGTCTTTATTTTTTTGTATCTATATTACAAATATTTTGAGTTCCTATTCTTATTTCTAAGTTTGATATTGAAGGACAAAAATATTTAAATAAGCATTCTTTACATTTTTTTATGTCATCTCTTGTATGTAGCCAACTGTTTCCTGAATACAGTTCTTTGTTTACAATGTTAGTTATGTAACAATTACAGATATTCCCGAAATGTTTTTCATTAATATTGGTTTTGATCTCTCCATCTGGTAAAATTGTTATTTTCCCAAAAGAGCTAGTGTTTATAGTTGCATTTCTGTACAAATCTTTAACAGAATAAGTATGTTCAAAGATATCTTTTTCATTAATAGCAACGTTGTTCCTTATGAATTTTAAATTTTTTCCATTGAATAAAGGTTTTATTTCATAATTTTTTAATGAATTATCTCTTATAATTTTATAGACAATTTCCAAAGCCTTATTACTCATTACAAAGAAGTGGTAATATATATATTTAGTATTTACATATTTATGGTTTATGGAATTATTGTCTATGGTTATTTGTATAACGTGATTTACTCCTTTTATGCCATTTTTTTTATGTATGATATTTTGAATATCGCTATAATAATTTATTTCACATTCGTATAAAGATCTTATTTTATTGGTTAATTCTTCTAAGTTATTGTATAACCAAATATTTCCACCAAGAATGTTTATTCTTTTCAAATTGCTAAGTCTTTCTTGTCTTAAAAAATTGAATATTAAGTTTGTATCAAGTTGTGTTGTAACTTTAGAAGAATAACAATGTGTGTGCTGCGTAAAGGCATATTTGCATATTTTGCAACTTTTATAGCATGTTTGGTTTACGTATATGCTAATTTCGTGAATGTAAGAAGCAATATTGTCATTGATCATGTAATCAATATTTTTATTATATCTTTTTACATCATGCTGGATGTTTTTAATTGGATATGATTGAACTGCATTGTTTATATATTTTGAATTTATAATATCACCAATGTATAGTTTCTTTATTTTCTTAAAAAAATTATTTGTACTTTCTTTTTTAGAAATTTTATGCATATAAAAGGACTCTGATTTTATGGCCTCTTTTAGTATATCAGCTATTTCAGCGTTATACCCTTTTAAATATTTTCCACTTAGAGTATTATATAGTAAAAAAGAATTCTCTTTTATTGCTGTGTAAACATAGGGTGCTAATATGAAAGTTTGTTCGTTTTCCATAACTATCTTATAATTATTTCTTTCATTATCTTATTGTAACTATATGGATTATTTTCCATAAAGTTGATATTTCTCGTTAAGTATTTTTCAAAAATTTCTTCATTCATAAATGATAAACAATATCCTTTAGAATTAAATCCTTTTTTGTTGTATATACATTGTTGACAAGATGCTTGTTTGTAACAAACTTTACATTGTCCTTCGTATTTTCTAAGTAATTTATTATATTTATAACAGATTTTTTTGAAATCTATTTCAACGTTTTCTTTGTTAACGAATCCTAAGCATGATTCTTGACCAATTCTTTCACATGGGAGAATCTTTCCGTTTACCGTGAGAAACATTTTTTTTGAAAAAGGTATACATGTTCCAGTTGGTATTTTATAAATTGTATGATTCCTTTTGTAAAAATCATTATAATTATTTAGCACATTATTATTAAATTTGTGAGTAAATATAGTGATGTCACTAGCGTCTGGGCTTGAAAAGAACAAGTCTTTTTCAATATGTAATTTGTTATTGTTAATATCGTCTTGTAAGTCTTTAAATATTAATCTGAATTCATTTTCCTTTTTTGGTCTTATACCATTGGTATTTAGATTTGAAATAGTTGGGCTTTTATGAAATTCTAAATTAAAGAAAGATAAAATATTTTTTATATCACTACGATTATGAAATACTGAGTTAAAGTTGACATTTTTATTAAAAAAATTAGGATATTCTTTATAAATAAATTTTGCAACATTATATACATTTTCAAATGATTCATTTCCGTACTTATCTATTCGGTATGAATTGCTTTTTCTATTTCCATCTAAACTTATTATCAAATGAAAGTCTTTATTAATTAGGTATTTTATGTGCTTTTTTAAAAGAATTCCATTTGTTGTCATAGAAAAAACAAATCTACGTTTGCATTCTAAATGCTCAAATAATTCAACAACGGATTTTATTAAGTTAATATTAAGTAATGGTTCTCCTCCGTAAAAACTAACATACAATGGTTGATTATGTGAATAGCTTAGTCTTCCATTCCAATATGGCAATAAGAAGTTTACTAAAGTTTTTATAGTTTGTAGATTGAGAAATTTATCTTTGCGTTCGTCATAATTTTCATAGAAATTGCCATATCCACAATATTTGCAATTTAAATTACATGCATCTGTAACTTCAAAAGTTATTTGTTGCATATTGCTAATAGCGTATTCTATCATAGTCGTTGTTAGTCTTTCATTTATTCTTATATCATAGTTTTTCGAACATGCTTCTTCTAACCACGAATAATATTTTAAGTAATAATTCACAATGTTTTTCCCGTATTTTGAGATAATATTCTCTTTATCTTTATTATCATTAAGACCATTTCTTATTCCAATCTCAAATAATACAGGACTAATTAATGCAAATAATCCTGTTCTTGTGTCAAAATGGTAACAGTTGTTATTGTGACTTTTTATGTAAAAAGATGTTTTCATTGTTAGTTTAAGTTTATAAATCCGTATATATATAAATTATTATATTTAATTTCTATTTTATATTCGTCTTTTTCGTAAAGTTGTATTAAAAATTCATATTCTGACAGATTGGTATGTAAATCTGAAATAATATTGCCATTTTTGTTAGTTATTATAATATGTGCATTTTCAATTTCGTTTTCTGATGTTAGTTTTATGATATCATTGTCTTGAATGACAATTGGATAGGTAATACCATAAGAAAAATGTTCTTTAGTTGGATTATTATTGATTGGATATCCATTCAAATATAATATAATTTCTTTATCATTCGCATTATTATTAATGCAATACGAACATGTAGATGTAAATAGTACCATAATGATTAGAACATATTTCATAATTTTTATAATTTATTTTTTTGCAAATTTAATTAATGTATACTCCATTTGGCCTTTTTGACGTGTGCTTTTTGTGTGCTATTAAGTTGTATAACTAAAATTATCTATTTATAGTGAGTTGATTATCTCGTCCCAGTCAGCCGGACTGCCTTTGCGGTTAAATGCTTTGTAGTAGAGTCTTCTTCTGACAGAAGATATTGATTCCTTGCTGTGGTTGGTAAGATGTGATATGTTTACGGGGGAGATATTTATCTTAATAAGCAGACACACTCTATATTCAAAACTGCTCATTCTGTTGTAAATGTTATGAAGTTTCTCTGTGTAGTTCTCGTAAACAGAGTTTACCACATTGTCAAGTTCGTCCCATTCCGTTTCTGACAGGTTTTCGTTCTTTTCCGGGTATGCAGAAATTTTCTTTTGTATGGTTTTGTATATTTCTGACGAATTTATTTTTCTTATTTTATCATCGGTCGGTTTCGCCTTGTTTTCCTTAATTCCGCTGTTAATTATTTTCAGTTTCTCGATTTTAAGATTTATTATTTCAAATCTTTTTCTGTATAGCATAATTGTCGATATCAGGATTGTAGCCAGCAGTATGCTTGTAATAACGAAGATGGTTGTCTTTGATTTTTCCTGTTGGTTTTTCAATTTAAGTTCTTTGTTTTGCTCATCCCTTATGCTGTAGTCATAAAGAGCGAGATATTTTGCCACGGCGTCAGATGCGTTTAATTTTCTTATTGAGTCGGATATGTTCATGTACAGCTCAAAGTATCTGTATGCCTCTTTGTTCTTGCCGTTCTTTATGCAGTGTCTTGTCAGTCCGTCGTATGCTCCTTGTCTTCCGTAAATATTTCCGTATTTGAGCAGTTTCTTATAGCACATCAGTGCAGAGTCTTCCTTTCCGGTTATTCTATATAATTCAGAATATATAGAAAGGGCCGGACTTATCTCTATGGAATCTCTGTAAGGATCTGATTCTTTAAGAAGTTTAAATGCCTTGTCTGTGTCTTTTAATTCATATAAATATAAGGAAGCCATCTAGTCTTTTATAGACGAAGCGTAGCTTTTGTCGTCAAGTGTTGATGCCAGCCTTTTTGCAATATTGAAATATTCCAATGCCTTATACGGATTTTCCAAATTCCGGTAGGTGTCGGCTATGTCACGCAGGCTTAACACCATGTTGCACGTGTCATTGTTTATCTTGTCGGTTTTATATGCGTTGATAAATTTTATAAGAGACCTTTTATGAAATTCCTGATATCTCAGAGTGTATCCGGCTTGTGCGTAAATGTTTGCCAACAGCTTTGTGTCCTTTGAATATTTTTTAGCAGTTGCTTCAGCCATATTGAAATATTTTACAGCTTGTGGGGCATCATGGAGTTTCCTGTATATTCTTCCTGCATAATAGTATGCCTTGGACAGAAGTCTCTTGTCGCCTTTATTTTCATAATATTCCACGAGCCTTGTTATCGTAGAATCGGATGTTTGCGGTATGTATGCCTTGTCCTGAGCCTTGATTTTCAGCAGTTCATAATAGTTTCTTGATGCCTTGGTAGCGTTTTTCATGTATGGCCCGATGCTGTCGAGCATGTTCAGTGCCCGTTCGGCGTCGTTGTCTGCAACGCTGTCAATGTTTGTCAGCTGCTTAATCTGTATGTCGTTTTGTTGGCATGAGCAGAAGTACAATGCCGTAACGACGGCAGCAATAATCCGCAATAATTTCATGATGTCTGTTTCTTTATTTGTGATAAATGCAAAGATATAAAAAGGCGAGCCGCATAATATCTTGTTCAAAGATATTAAAAAATTATGCAATATCGATATGAATTGTCTTTTGAAAATACAATGCCGTTAAATAGTGCATATATTATGTGCTGTTTCTGAAAGTTAATTTCGGCAAAGTTATCTTTTTTATCGCTTATTCTCGCTTATTTCAAGTGTGCATTTAGTGTACATTATTCTTTAATTAATATCCGTATATTATGTAAATGTCTTACAGTGAGCTGATTATGTCGTCCCAGTCGGCCGGTCGCCCTTTTCGTTCGAAAGCTTTTTCGTACAGCCTTTTGCGTGTATAGTTTATTGCTTCTTTGCTGTGGTTCGTTAAACGGGCAATGTCCGTAAGTCTTGTTCCTATCTTCGGTAGCAGACAGACCTTGTATTCATATTTAGCTTATCTGCTATGCCTTTGTCGTATAACTCCTGATAAAGACATATCCAATCTGGCTGTATGCCTTGTATGTCAGCTGATTGTTGTGGTCGCCTGTTCTGGTTACTTTCTGAAGATATTTTAATGCTTCAGGCACATTGTTGATGTCCATGTATATTCTTCCTGCGTAATAGTATGCCATTGGCAGCAGTTTCTTGTCGCCTTTGCTTTCATAATATTCTACGAGCCTTGTTATCGTAGAGTCTGATGTTTGCGGTATGTACGCCTTGTCCTGATTCTTGATTTTCAGCAGTTCATAATAGTTTCTTGATGCCTTGGTAGCGTTTTTCATGTATGGTCCGATGCTGTCGATCATGTTCTGTGCCCGTTCGGCGCCGGTGTCTGCAACGCTGTCTATGTTTGTCAGCTGCTTTATCTGTGTGTCGTTTTGTTGGCATGCGCAGAAGTATAATGCCGTAACGACGGCAGCAATAATCCGCAATAATTTCATGATGTCCGTGTTTTCATTTGTGATAAATGCAAAGATATAAAAAGGCGATAGCAATGGCAAACAAAAAACCGGTGTTTTTGATTTTGCATTGCCGAGCCGCATCATATCTTGTTCAAATATATTAAAAATTTTGGTAAAATGCGGCGATAGTAGATTAGTTTTTATTAAAATAATGTAGCGATGTGGATATGAACTTTTGATATCTGTTTTTGATTATTGTATTTCAAAACGTCAGTTGGCTATTGTCATGTGAAAGTAGGAAAATAGAGTAATTCTGTTGCTTATTATTGGATTTGTTATGCAATTTATGGCGTTTTGAGTGCTAAGATGATGGGTCTTTAGGTGCAAATAGCATGATATTGTGCATTATTATGCTGTTTTTGGCGAGGTAGATGGGTGAGTTTCTTATCAAAAGTGCCAGGGTTTTTAACCGTTACTCTATGAGTTACGACCCAAAAGTGGGCGAGTAATGTTTTTTAACAGTATCAGATTTTTGCACATAATTGTTGATATATGCATATCATGCTGTTATAAAGATAATTACAGATGCACACTGAAAATGGCTGTTTTTCGTGCCTGATTGCGATTTTTCGGGAAGAATGTGGATATATGCGTTTACGAAAAATCACAATGTAAGCAAATGGTTGTGTTTGCTTGCATTGTGATTTGTGTGGATAAAGATGTTGTTTGGGAACTCTTACCCTTATTAATCAGCTCTCGCGGTCAATGGGTTTTGCCGATGTTCTTGCCGTGCGAGTAAGCGTGAGCGGCAATTTCGCCGATAATCTTTTCTGCCATTTCGGCGTCTATCGTGCCGCCTTCGGGCAGGCGTGTGTAGTTGGCGTCGTGCTCATCCTGCTGCTCCAGACGGCCGCACAACAGCAGTTCGAAGTTGCGCTTATATTCGTTCACCATGGCCTGATAGAAGTCGTCGGTGCGGCATGCAAAGCGGACCAGATCCATGTCGGTTGTTCCGGGTTTCATGAACTCGCGCAACTGCTGCTCCATCTCCTCTGTTGCGAAGTTGAGGCGCATCAGGGCAAAGAATGCCTCGCGATTGAAATAGCGCGAAATGTGCTCATAGTGGTTGAGCATGGTTTTCTTTACGTTTATCGGCTCAAAGCCGTTCTGGATGTCGGTGCCGTGCTGTGACTCTATTATTCCGGTGACGAAGTATTTGAAGAAGCTTCTCACCACGGCCGCCAGCACGATGTCTTTGCTGATCTGTTTCATATCTTGTCATTGTTATTGTTGTCGTTGTCTTGCAGCGCAGCCCTGATATTGCGCATCAGTCCGTCGTATTTGGCACGCTTTACGGCGCTGCCTTTGAAGAGCCGGCGATAGTCGTCCACGGTCAGTGATGTCCATTTCTCGCGCGTCATGTTGAGCAGTTCTTCGCGCGGGCTGAGCTGCTCTTCAGTTGTGCCCTGCGCAAATATGTTCCATGGGCAGGCGTCCTGGCAGCGGTCGCAGCCGTAGATGCAGTTGCCCATCTTGCAGGCATATTCCTGCGGAATGTCGCCCCGGTTCTCAATGGTCAGGTAAGAGAGGCAGCGGTCTGAACAGAACTCTGTGCGCCGGCTGTCGTCTGTCTGATGCAGGGCGCCGGTGGGGCAGGCGTCTGTGCAGGCGTGACAGTTGCCGCAACGTGAGGGCAGGGGACTGTCATATTCAAGTTCTGCATCGACAAACAGCTCTCCGAGGAAGAACATGCTGCCGGCATGGGGGATTATAAGCTGATGGTTGCGCCCAATCCAACCCAGTCCGGCCTTCATCGCCCAATAACGTTCAAGTACCGGAGCCGTGTCGCAGAAGGCGCGGAAGGTGGGGATTTGAGAATTGAGAATTGAAAATTGAAAATTTTGATTACTCTTTTGGTTGTGGACGGTTAGGTTATTTGGGGCGCTGCCGAGTGAGGATTGTGAGGCGGCATTTGCGCTGCATGGTTTGTCTGCTTTGGGGAGTGTTGCCGCCAGTGTGGCGTTGTTGTCTGTGCGTTCTGTGAGTCCGAGTGTTGAGGCCAGCTTACGCAGCTTGTCTTTCATTATGTAATGATAATCTTGGCCCAGGGCATAGGCGGCGAGCTGTGGCTCGTCGGCGGGTATGCGGCTTGACGGAGCGTAGCTGAGCGCAACGCAGACAATGCTCTTTACGCCCGGCATGAGCAGCTGCGGGTTGAGCCTCTTGTCGGCGTTGGCTGCCATATAGTCCATGCCGGCATGGCCCTTACGGCCGAGCCATGCAGCGAATCTTGCTGCCTCTTCGGCTTCAACAGGCTCAGCCTTGGCTATGCCACAAGCAAAAAATCCGAGGTTGCGTGCCTCGGCTTTTATCGTTTCACTCGAAAGTTTTAAACTCATATCCCTGTTCTTTTAGCCATTTCAGCGCCTCCGGCAGAGCGTATCTCAATTTGTCGATGCTCTTCAGCGAGTCGTGAAACGTGATGATAGAGCCGTTGCGCGTGTATCGCTTAACGTTTTTCAGCACGTCTTCGGCAGTAAGCCATTTGCTGTAGTCGCGTGTAACGAGGTCCCACATCACGATGCGGTATTTGCGCCCCAGCCAAAAATACTGTTCCCACAGCATCCACCCGTGCGGCGGTCTGAACAGATGCGCGTTGATAAGGCGGTTTGCCTTTTCGGTGTTTGCGCTGTAGGCTTTGGTAGAGTGCTTAAAGCCGCCCCAGTGGTTGTATGTGTGGTTGCCCACCTGATGGCCGGCTTCGACGATTTGCCTGAACAGCTCGGGGTGCTTGCTTACGTTTTCTCCAACCATGAAAAATGTGGCGTGAGCCCCATATTCTGCCAAGGTCTTCAGGATAAACGGCGTTGATTCGGGTATAGGCCCGTCATCGAAGGTGAGGTATACCGCCTTCTCGTTCTTGTCCATTCTCCATGTTGCCCTCGGGTAGAGCCAACGTAGCCATTTGGCCGGCTGTTCTATAATCATCTTTTTTCTTTTTCTTTCTGATGTTAAGTTTATTCAAATTTATAATTGAGAGTCGCGAATGGAGAAATTAAACTCGGCGTAAGCCAATTATGATTTGCCTTTAGAGGCATTCTCTTGTATATTCCTTTAAGCCAACTCTTTGATAGTCGGCTTAAAGGTCGTGAGAGCAATCATAATTATCCATTCTCAACTCTCAATTATCAATTATAAATCATTCTTCGCCCATCAGTCGTCCGCCTTTGCTCTGATATGTGGCAGCATCGGCGTTAAACTGCTTCATGAGGCTCTCAGCCCACTTGTTGTCTATCATGTGGGCTATGTCGATGCAAGAGTTCATGACGTAGAGGTGCATCATGCAGTCTTGCTGCGACTGCATAAAGCGGCTTCCGCTGAGCGAGTTGTACCAAACCATATACTGGTGTGCGTTCTTGAACACTGAGTTGACGGCCTCCTTAGCCTTGGCCTTGTTGCCCAGCAGGGCGTAAGCCTTGGCTATGTCGATGCCTCCGCTGAGATAGTTCATCGGCACGTTGTATGCCGGTATGACTTTCTCTGCATATGCCAGGGCCTTGGCAGCCTTGTCTTTCTTGCCCTCCTGTATCAGGTTGAGCGCAAGCTGCGCAAAGAGACGTCTGTGAGTGTAGCACATGCGCATCACAGTTTCGTCGAGATAGATGCCCTTCTTGTCAAGACCGCCGAACTTAAAGCGTGTCATAAGGTTGGTGTAAACACGCTCTGTGTCGAAGTTCTTCATGCCCGGAGCATTTGTCGTGAACGGTGTAATGCGGTTAGCCAGACCTTCCTGTATGAAGTTGTCGCCAAGGTTCATATAGTTTTCCTGACCAACAGTGATAGCCACGTAGACAGGACGTGTCCAGTTGCACTGTGAAATCATCTCGAGCATCATCAGGTCGCCTTTGTAAAGAGCGTTCTTGCCTTTGAGCGAGATGATCATCTGATCAGGTATAGAGTCGCTCGCCATCATCATGCCGCTCTTTTTTACGGCCTCTTTGTCAATGGTCAGATACAGCGTGTCGGTAGGTATGACGTGCATGTCGTCCTTGCCGTCGCGTACCCAATGCTTGAGGACGTTCTTTACTTCAAACGGATTGTCGCCCAATGTGGCCTTTGCCTCCTTCGGGTTGGTCTTATAGAAGTCGAGAATCTGCTGCTTCAGTTCGGGTACAACCTCAACATACTCGTTGGTGCCTGAGCAGTAGTCGAGTCGCGGCCATGTGATAGGCACAGAAGGAGAGTTGTAAGCCTGGCGGCACATCTGATCGATATACCAGTCGGTCTGCAGATAGCTCAGGTTGCAGACGCGTGCGTCTGTCCTTGCTCCCTCAACTTCCTGATTATACCAGAGCGGGAATGTGTCGTTGTCTCCGTTTGTGAATATAATCGGGTTGCCCTTGTCCTGCATTGACATCAGATAGTTCTGTCCGAAGTCGCGGCATGTGTAGCGTCCGCTGCGGTCGTGGTCGTCCCATGTCTGGCTTGCCATCTGTATAGGAACGAGCAGGCAGAGGATAGATACTATTGCAGACACGGCAGTGCCGTTGATGTTGAGTCGCTTCAGAAGATCGATGATGGCTGCAACGCCAATACCGCACCAGATGGCAAAAGCATAGAACGAGCCTGCATACGCATAGTCGCGCTCACGCGGCTGCATAGGTGTCTGGTTAAGATATATGACGATGGCCAGACCTGTCATGAAGAACAGGAAGAACACTACCCAGAACTGGCGTATGCCACGCTGTCCGCGGTAAGCCTGCCAGAACAGACCGATGAGGCCGAGCAGCAGCGGCAGACAATAGAACACGTTGTGTCCCTTGTTGTTCTTCAGGTCATCAGGCAGCTTGCTCTGGTCGCCCAGACGCCAGTTGTCGAAGAACGGAATACCAGAAATCCAGTTGCCGTGCTCAAGTTCGCCGTTGCCCTGAATGTCGTTCTGACGTCCGGCAAAGTTCCACATGAAGTAGCGCCAGTACATGAAGTTGCACTGATAAGACAGGAAGAAGCGTATGTTCTCCATCTGTGTAGGCATCTTCACGGTTATAGGCTCGCCGCAGCGGTCGTAAGGCACCTGTGTGCCGTCAACTCCGCCCATCCAACTCTCGTATGCACTAGCGTGTGCGGCATCCCACATACGCGGGAACACCATGTTCTGTGCGTAGATGTAGTCGGTCTTATAGCGAACTATGAAGTAAGAGTCTTTTTCGTCGGCAGAAGCTTTCTCCTTGCGCTGATATATAGGTGCGCCCTGCTTCATGCGCGGCTTGCAGTATTCGCCGTCGCGGTCAAACTGCACCTGAGAGGTGTAAGCCTGTCCGAAGAGCAGCGGGCTGTCGCCATACTGGTCGCGGCTGAGGTAGCTTCCCAGCGTGAAGATGTCCTCGGGAGAGTTCTGGTCCATAGGCGGGTTGGCCGAAGACCTGATGACGATGAGGGCATAGCTTGAATATCCTATCATAAGCATAAGCATGCACAGCAGAGCTGTGTGCTTGATGCGTGAGCTTACGAGCAGCTCCTTGCCGCGCTTCCATTTGAGTACGAACCACAGGGCAGCAAGTACTATTACGCCGATGATGAAGGCAGATATGCCGAAACCGTAGAACGGCACGCCGAGCATGGCAACAGAGAGCAGGAACGAAATGTTCTCACGCTTTTGGTTCTTGTTGTTGTAGCTCTCATAGATAGCCCATATGACGATGGCCACGAGCAGTATGATGTAGATAATCTCGCCGGTGTTGAACGGGCAACCCAGCACGTTGACAAAGAACAGCTCGAACCATCCGCCAACCTTGATGATGCCCGGAACCACGCCATAGAGGATGGCTGCAACAAGCACAAACGATATGAAGAGGGCTATGAGAGAACCCTTGAGGTTGGCGTTGGGGAACTTGCGGTAATAGAACACCAGGACAATGGCCGGAAGACAAAGGAGGTTGAGCAGGTGGACACCGATGCTCAGTCCGGTCATGTAGGTGATAAGCACCAGCCAGCGGTCGCTGTGAGGCTCGTCGGCATGGTCTTCCCATTTTAGTATGAGCCAGAACACAATGGCCGTGAACGCTGAAGAGTAGGCATAAACCTCACCCTCAACGGCACTGAACCAGAATGTGTCGCTGAATGTATATATCAATGCTCCCACAAGGCCGCTGGCTTCAATGGCAATGAGCTTGCCTGTTGTCAGCTGGCTCCAGTCTTTCAGAATAAGTTTGCGTGTCAGGTGTGTTATGGTCCAGAATAGGAACATAATACATGTTGCGCTGAGAAGTGCGCTCATAGTGTTCACCATGAGGGCCACTTGCGACGGATCGCTGGCAAACTGAGAGAACAGATTGGCTGTGAGCATGAAGAAAGGTGCACCGGGCGGGTGACCGATTTCTAACTTATACCCTGTTGTAATAAACTCCGGACAGTCCCAGAAACTGGCTGTCGGCTCAATGGTGCTACAATATACGAAGGCTGCAATAAAAAAAGCTAACCAGCCTAGAATATTGTCCACTAATTTAAATTGTTTCATTGAATATAACTGTTTTTTATGAATTTCAATTTTCAATAAAATACGTGCAAAGATAATGTAAATCAGAGATAAAACAAAATAAATTAATTTGTTTTAATATTATCTTGAGTTTGTGTAACTGCCTAAGGCATAACATGTTGTGTGGCTTTTGCCCCTCTGCCGCATCTCGCGGCAGGTCAATATGTGCTGTGTATGCTTTATAGCTGTGTGCGTAACTTTTTGATATTCAATGTATTATCATATATGCACCGCCGCTTTAGGCTACACGAAAATTTCAACGCCGTAGATGATGAGCGCATATCGCAGAAATTTTCCGATTATAACGCTTATGACGGTTATGGCAACATTAGAGCGCATCAGGCCTAGTACTATTGTTATGCCTTCGCCGATGACCGGAAGAAAGGAGAAAAAGCCCATCCATGCGCCACGGCCGGCCATGAACCGTTTAGCTCTGTCGAGTTCTTTTTTGTTCACGTGCAGGTATTTTTCAATCCAGTCTATGCGTCCGAGCATGCCGATGCCATAGTTGAGCATGCTTCCGAGCACGTTGCCTATTGTGCCGTAAATAACCAGCTGCCACGGGTCGAGCCCGGCTGCAAGAAGCGCAAGCATAACCACCTCGCTGCTCAAGGGGAATATGCTGCCCGCAAGGAATGCAGATATAAGCATTCCTACATATCCGTAGTTTGTCAGAATTTCTATCAGGGAATCCATAAGTTATATGCTGTTAGTGCTAAGGTGCCTGCTGTCAGGCAGCAGAACGTGATGTTTGTCAGCTTTGTATTTGTTAGTGCTATATAGTGGGCTGCCAGTATGCTCGTGCTTATTGTCATGATGCTTAACAGCGGCTTTATGTGCTGCGGTTGTAATATTATAAAGACAAAGGTTATGGCGGTCATTGTTATGAGAATCTCATAAATCATCCTGGTTCTTATCTTGTCCTTATAGCTGTTGCGCAGAAAATGGAAGCTGCCTATTGCGGCGATAATCGTGATGTAAGCAAAAGTAGCTATTACGTGATAATTGCTGAAGTCAAACTGGAATGGCGATGCAAACTGAGCTATCGACTCTATGTGGGCGAGCAGAAGGTCGGCCGTGCCGTTGAAGATGAAATATCCCGACAGAAACCAGTATGGAGCTGTTATGCCGATGAGCGACGCCAGGAGCGAACGCATGCTGAACGACATGAGGTTGGCACGCATCATTATCCATAGGAATGGTACGAAGTATAATATCTGAATGAAAAAGATGCTGGCAATGCCGATGAAGAAAAATGCATAGAACACCAAGCCTTGCGAGCGCTTGTTCTGATAGCATTTGAACAGAATAAGATATGTGGCAACAACACAAAACTGGACGACCCACACGTCTGTGGAATCGAAAAGAAAAGCAGACATGAGCGTAAGTGCCATAAACGAACAGGAAACCATACGGCTGTAGATGCGTATGAGCGAGTTGCTGTTGTTGAGTTCGACCATCAAATAAGCAGAAAGTCCGAACAACAGGAAATGAAGATACAGCTGATTTGCGATGAGGCCGCCTGCCAGCCATATCATAATTGAATAAACTGCCGTCACCGGCAGTGCGAAGCGGCTTCCCGCTATTTTGTTCTGTAATCTTTTTACCACTTCTGAAAACCTTAAATTCTTTAATTATAATGGAAATATATGTTCCAATGAGAACACATTATTATTATAATAGAAGATGGTGTGACAAAATATTGTTAAAGGATGCTTCCGTTATTTGTAACAGTCTTCCCTTGTAACTAAGGCAGATGTAAAGCTGTTTTAACGGGCTGTTTATTTTGTTTCTGCTCATCGGGCACGAACTTATTTCAGCCTTTTCCTGTAACTACATATTTTGACACACCGTCTTGACCTTCAATGTTACCTCCCGTCTAGAGGTCTTGTCCTATATCGCTGCGGAAGTATTTGTCCTTAAACTCAATCTTCTGAGCTTCTTCAAACGATTTCTTCAAGGCTTCTTCTTTGTCTTTTCCGTAAGAGCTTATGGCTATCACGCGTCCGCCTGCCGTGACGATATTGCCGTCTTTGATGGCAGTACCGGAGTGGAACACGATGCTTCCTTCAACTTTGTCAATGCCGCTGATGGTGTAGCCCTTGGCATATTTCTCGGGATATCCGCCGCTTACAAGCATTACGCATACGGCTGCGCGCTCGTCGAATTCAATTTCACGCTTGTCTAGATCGCCGTTGGCCACGCCTTCAAAGAGGTCTACGATGTCGCTCTTCAGACGCAGCATCACGCTCTCAGTCTCAGGGTCGCCCATGCGGCAGTTGTATTCGATAACCATCGGGTTGCCGTTGACGTTGATAAGACCGAAGAAGATGAAGCCCTTATAGTCGATGCCTTCTGCTGCAAGTCCGTCTACTGTCGGGCGGATTATGCGGTCTTCAACCTTCTGCATCCATTCTTTTGTTGCGAAGGGCACAGGAGTTACGCTGCCCATTCCGCCGGTGTTGAGGCCAGTGTCGTGTTCGCCTATGCGCTTGTAGTCTTTTGCCTCAGGCAGAATCTTATAGTTCTTGCCGTCTGTCAGTACAAATACTGAGCATTCGATACCGCTCAGGAATTCTTCGATTACAACATTTGCCGATGCGTTGCCGAACATTCCTTCGAGCATTTCCTTGAATTCTTTCTTGGCTTCTTCAAGTGTCGGAACAATAAGAACACCCTTGCCGGCACACAAGCCGTCGGCCTTTAGAACATAAGGAGGCTGGAGCGTTTCGAGAAATTTCAGTCCTTCATCAATGTTTGTGCCGTTGAATGTCTGGTATCTTGCTGTCGGTATGTTGTGGCGCTGCATGAATCCTTTGGCAAAATCTTTTGATCCTTCAAGAACAGCTCCCTGCTTTGACGGACCGATGACGGGGATGTTGGCTGTGCGTGCATCATTCTTGAATTCATCATAGATGCCTTTTACCAGAGGATCTTCAGGTCCTACAACAACCATGTTGATGCCTTTCTCTACGGCAAATTCCTTCAGTGATCCGAAGTCGTCAGCCTTTATGTCAACATTCTCGCCTACATTGGCTGTTCCGGCATTGCCCGGAGCAATATATAGTTTCTCAACTTTGTCGCTTTGAGCTATTTTCCATGCCAGTGCATGTTCGCGGCCGCCTCCGCCCAATAATAATATCTTCATTTTTATGATAATATTTGTTTATCGTTTTTACTTTAGATAATCCTCAAAATATTGTGTTATTCTTTCATGCAGGTGTACGCTTTGATGCCCCATCATGTTGTGTCCCTCACCGGGATATACAAAGAAGTCGGGCTGCGTGCCTGCCTCGATGCAAGCCTTAAGGAATGAGATGGCATGCTGCGGAACTACAGTCGGGTCAACCGTGCCTATTATTATCTGCAGTTTGCCTTTCAGGTCCTTTGCTTTGTTTATCAGGCTTGTTTCTGCATAACCTTCAGGGTTGGCCTGCGGTGTGTCCATATAACGCTCGCCGTACATCACTTCATACCACTTCCAGTCGATTACCGGACCGCCTGCAACTCCTACTTTAAATACGTCGGGGTAGGTGGTCATGAGCGATGTTGTCATGAATCCACCGAAACTCCAGCCGTGAACTCCCATGCGTGTGGTGTCTACATAAGCAAGGCTCTTCAGATATTCTACACCTTTGAGCTGGTCTTTCATCTCCTCTACGCCAAGGTGGCGGAATGTTGCCTGCTCAAAGTCGCGTCCGCGGTCGCACGAACCTCTGTTGTCGAGGATGAAGAGCAGATAGCCCTTCTGAGCCATATATGTTTCCCAGCTGCGGCTCGCATAGTGCCAGCGTGCCTCCACGTTGCGTATGCCGGGGCCTCCGTAGACGTATACAACGGTAGGATATTTCTTGTTAGGATCAAAGCCTATCGGCTTCACCATTCTGTAATACAGGTCTGTGGTGCCGTCGGCAGCCTTGATGGTTCCACAAGAATATTCAGGTACATTGTAGCCTTTCCATGGGTCGGCAGCTGTAAAATAGTTGACATTTTTAGCGTCGCCTGTGCTTACAATGTTTATCTTGCGCGGCACATCTGGTTCGCTGTAGTTGTCATAAAGATATTTTCCTGTGCTTGACAGAATCATCTCACAATGTCCGCCTGCGCCGCGTGTTGAAGCGTGGAAGCCTTTGCCGTTGTCAAGCAGAGTGCGCTTGCCGGTCTCTATGTTAACCATATAAAGGTTGTTCTGGATGGGGCTGCATTCTGTTGAGAGTATGATTGCACTTTTCTTCGACTCGTTGAATCCTACGAGTTCAAGTACAAGCCATTTGCCGCTTGTTATCTGCTTGAGCTGCTCGCCTTTGGTATTGAACAGATACAGATGGTTATATCCATCTTTCTCACTCTGCAGTATGAACTTGCTGTCGTCCCAAGGCAAGAATGTGATAGGAGTTACCGGATGAACATATTTGTCGTTATGTTCCTTATAGAGAGTCTCGAGCTTGTTGCCTGTTGTTGCGTCATAGCTTACGAGCGCCATGTCAGTCTGGTCGCGGTTAAGCTCTATCATATAAACTTTCTTGCAGTCGGGGCTCCATGCTATGTTTGTGAAATAGCGGTCTGTTGGGTCGCCTGCTTTCAGATATATTGTCTTTCCTGTCTTCAGGTTATAAACGCCAACTGTAACCTTATGGCTTTTTTTGCCCCCCCTAGGATATTTTTTTTGCTGTTGCTT
>OGUM01000083.1_pt1 | contig 76377 bp, 49 predicted proteins | sample 1553631 | NCBI WGS metagenome assembly OGUM01 (sample SAMEA2580228, study PRJEB22360) | human gut metagenome | biome: human gut; feature: human-associated habitat; material: faeces | place: Denmark | collected 2008/2010 | reverse complement strand
AGATTTGCTTCTGCTCTCACTTGCACGACAATTGCAGATCCGCCGGCACATTAGTAAACGTAGTACTTGCGAAAAGTAAAAATTAAACAGCGTTTCTATACAACCTGTGGCTGAAATGTCCTGCTATGAAAAGAGTCAACAAAGCATTTGACTTTAACTACTAGCCAACTCCGTTGGCGATAACTACTCTAACTCCTTTAACTCCAAATGACAATACCCAACAATGCATTTGGATTTTTCACTTTTCATTTTTCACTTTTCATTCTCACAGCAGCCTGCTCTATATTCCGTAGGCGAGACGCCGAACTGTTTTCTGAAGAATTTGCCGAACGAGGCTTGGTCGGCGAAGCCCAGTCTGTAGGCTATCTGTTTCACGGGCAGGTCGGTGCAGTCGAGCAGCCGTCGCGCTTCGGTTGTCAGCATGTGCGCTATGTGCTCGTTTACCGAGCGTCCCGACACCTTGCGCACTATGCGTGACAGGTAGGTTGACGACACGTTAAGCTGCGACGAATAAAACAATATGTAGTGCTCTTTAAGGTAATTGCCGATTAGCAGCTTTCTGAACTCGCGGTAAATCTCCACGGTGTGCGGCACCTTCGATGGATCTGCAGCGCATCCTGCCCTCAGTATCTCGGCAAAGCGCAACAGCAGCAGGTTAGACAGATGCAGCATCAGGCCGTTGTAGTGCAGCTGCTCCGTGTTGATGTCAGAATAAAGCCCCAGCATCGTCTGCATACATTCCATTTCGCTTTCGCTCAGACTCCTTATCGGCAGCGCGTTCTCGTTGGCAAACGAAATCATCTGGTTATACACGGGAGCATAGGCCGACAGGTCGTCAAAGTATGCCGGCATAAAGCTCACGCCTTCCATCATGAAGTCGTCGTCGGCATCGCTCAGCGACACCACCATGTTAGGCGTCAGAAAAACCATAGAGTTCTTCTTTAGTGTCTCCGTGCTGTAGTTTACCGAGAGCTTCACCGTTCCGCTCTTCACCAGCATTATGCTGAACGAGTCGCTGAGCATGGGCGCAACCTTATATCCCGTGCCCATGCCGGTCTTAGTGCTGAACACCGCAACCTCATCGCATGGCATCACGGTTTCATATCCCTCATGCCTTACCTCGTCAAAAAACGTGTCGTGAACGCTATACATCTTTCCGCAAATATTGTCTTCGGCATACAAAGGTAGTGAATATTTGGGAGATTTTCTGCAATCTCAATATTATACCGTCTCAATTCCATCAAACGTAGTGTCGATGAAAGTAGATTTTATCATATTGCTTGTATTGATTATTTTTATCTACTACACCGATTTTAAATATTGTGGCATTATAGGCTCTTGCAGCTTCCATTCGATATTCATTGGAAAGTCGCCGTATGAGCGTATATAGTCTACCAATCCGAAGCAGTGGAAAGGACAGGTATTTCCGAAACCGTCTTTTTTCTGTTCCCTGACAAATAGCAGAAACTTCTTTTTGTTCTTTTTCTGTTCAACAAATCTTTTTCCACGGCCGGCATGAGAATCGTTATTTTGTGATTGCCAGTGAAATTTATATTCGCTTATAACATAATCGTCATATTGGGTACTTGGAGAAAAGTCTGCATCCGATTTATTCAGTGTAACAAAGAAAGCTTCAGTGTTATACTCTTCAAAATTGAATGCACCGGCTACACTTCCCTGCATACGCCTTTCGGCAGTTTGTCTGCCAAAAATTGTGAATACATCTTCACGTGTGTAGCAGCCGTATTGTTCAAGGGCGTTAGGCAGGCCTGAACCGATAGAAAATGTCTTGATGTATAGATGGTCAATAAGATATTCCACAATTTCTTTTATTTCCTCTATGAATAAAGGATAATTGTTAAGCTGCCTGATAGCTTCATCAACCGAATTGAGACCGAGGTCTTGAATTTTATCTTGGCATAAAACATAGTAAAGCATTAAGGCAAAAGTTTTGTCTTTATCGTCCTTACAGCTTATATTACAGTCGTTTGCTATTGTTGTTTTTATGAACTTCAGGAAAGAAGCGGTATTAAAATGGATTAATTTACCCAGTCCCTTTTCATATCGTTTTGTATTGCTGTCTTCCTTATAGTCGCAAAAACCTGCAAACTTTTTTAATTTAGTCCAGCATAAGTTATTCTTATAAATTAGTCTTATGTCTTGTCCGTTGTTAGCTATAAATTCAGACAAACTTGGACAAACGGTATAAGAGCGCAGTTCATTTATAAGTCTGTTTTTGTTATAAATCGCAGCTTTAATATTTTGAAGTACATATTCTTTTGCTTTCTCTTCCATGTGAATGGAGCATCCATGCGGAAGTAATGTGAAACCGTTTTTTATTTGGTCAACAATGTTCTTGTCTGTATGTGTCATCAAACTGCGGAAGCGGCTTGCGTAATCATACTTTTGATTTAGTTGTGCAACAAAGTCTAAAACGGTCAATACTTGTTTGCCGGGATAAAGGCGCAATCCTCGTCCAAGCTGCTGCAAAAATATTGTGATACTTTCAGTAGGACGGAGAAACAAAACTGTATCAACAGCCGGAATGTCGACACCTTCATTATACATGTCTACGACGCAGAGATAATTAATTTCGCCGTTAGAAAATTTTCTGTTAATAGATTGTCGTTCTTCCGAATTGTCAACAGTCAGAGATGCTGCTTTAAAACCGACTTTGTTTAATTCTTCAGCCATAAAGCGGGCATGCTCTGTATTGGCACAGAAGCATAACGCCTTGCATTTGTATTCATCGGCCAAATAATACCTTAGTTTATCAATGATCAGCGCAACCCTTTGGCTGGTACAAAGTTTGGTAATTATCTTTGAGGATATATATTTGTTACCAGCCATTAATTCATCGTCAGTTAAATCAGTGTCGTCGCTTATGCAAAGGTATTGAAACGGTGTAAGCAATCCTTCGTCCAATGCTTGTGGCAATCGTATTTCTGCGCTTATCCTGTTGCAGAAGTCGGGCAAGAGACTTTGCCCGTCCATACGTTCTGGCGTGGCGGTCAGTCCGATCAATATTTTGGGAGTGAAATGCTCTATTATTTTTCTGTAACTGTTTGCAATAAGGTGGTGTGCTTCATCAATTACAATATATTCATAATAATCTGAAGGCAGCTTTTCAAATATTTCTGCATAATTGGAATTAAACGTTTGTACCGACACAAATAGATGGTCGATATTGCCTGGCTTGAAATTGCCTACCCACATGTCGCCAAAGTTTGCATCCATCAACACACCCCTGTACGTAAATAATGATTGTTTAAGAATTTCTTCACGATGAGCAACAAACAGTATTTTTCCGTATGGAATTTTATTTGCAGAGTTTATCTTATAGTCGAAAGCAGATATAACAGTCTTACCTGTTCCTGTTGCAGCAACAATAAGGTTTTTATTTATGCCGGCCTCTCTTATTGCCTGAAGCCTGTCTAAAATCTGTTTCTGGTGTGCCAATATTGAATATCGGTGAAGAACTGCTTCATTTTTAAACTGTTCACGTTCTTTTTTTGTTTGTTCATAGAAACGTTCTATACCTCCTTCGTTGAAGTCCTCAAAGTTATGACTGTTCCAATATTGCTCAAATGTTGCTATAGCAGCTTTTAGTATATGCGGATTTTCAACGTTAGTGATTCTGATGTTCCATTCCAATCCGTCAGTTTGTGCTGATTTTGAAAGATTCGATGAACCGATATATGCCGTATGAAGGCCCGAATTTCTTTCAAAAATAAACGCTTTGGCATGCAGTCGTTCTATTCTTGTATTATAAGATATTCGTATCTGTGTATTTGGCAGTGCTGCCAGTCGTTCCAGTGCTTTGGCTTCTGTTATTCCGCAATATGTTGTTGTAATGATACGAAGTTCGTGTTCTGGATTAGAACAAAATTTCTTTAAGGCGTCATATATAAGATTAATTCCAGACAGACGAAGAAACGATACGATTATAAATATCTTATCTGCGCATGTTATATCTCGTTCAATTTCACTACCCAGCGATACTGCACTTTGTCCGCCGGTAAAAAGGTTGCTTACCCTAAAACCAGATAAAGGACGAACCAAACTTTTGTTCGTTGCTTTTAGTTTTATTTCTTCTTCATTACTGATAACGGCAGTCAATAGTTTATCGTGTTCTTTTATCTTATCGTTGTTGTCGTCGTCAATAAGTTCTATTATTTTGTTGATATAATTGCGCTTTTCAATTAAGGATAAGGAGTCGTCATTCAGTTTATTCTTGATAATCTTGCTGACATAAGCTGTCAGTATTGATGGAGATTCGGCAATGTCAATATCATCTTTTTTACATATCAGTCCTTCATCTTGAGCTTCTTCAATGTCTTTTGAAACTTGTTCAGAAATAATATTTTCGTATACGCCTTTAACTAATTTCATAAGAATGGATACCTTTTGTTGGTTTGTATTTTTTAGTCAAATGCAAAAATACAAATTTAAATGTAAATAATAGGCAAATTAAAGCTTAATGAAGATTATTTATTATTGTTTCGTTTGCTTAAATATTTAGTTAAAGTAGCATTTTGTATAAACTTGTGAATACGTTTTGGCTAATTGGAATAAAATATATTTTTATATTGGATATTTTGTTATTTCTTTCTATAGTTTTTACATATATTCGCATAATTAGGATTAATTCTTTTTTGAAGTCCCAGACTGGCATAACAACCACAATTGGCTAGTCCATCTTTATTTGCCCATGAAAGATTTGATTTACAATTAAAACATGATTTTTCGATATTTAAATCTTTATCAGGTATTACGGTATTGTTAATAAGATTATTTTTATCATAATTATTGGCAATTGTATTTTGGGATAATTCTCTTTCTAAGGTATTGTTATACAATTCTGTTTTACATAGACGGTATCGTTCTCCATTATTTATGATAGTAATATCTTTTATAGCACAACAAGAATTTATTAACTTACATTTATAACAATCTTTTTCATTTTTAACTTTAATGGGCTTATTTGCGTTACGGTATTTTTCTTCAATTTTATTAAAATAAAAATTATTATTAATCCATCTCCTGTCTTGGTTTGATGTTATTAAAAAATCTTCCAATGATTCTAATGTTTGTTTTGAAAGATCTATTTCTAAACAATTAAAATGATTATAGTCTATAGGTTTTTTGTGTTGTACTTTATAATCAAAAATAAATTCAATTAAATATTGACAATTATCTTTAGTTGTTGCAATGACATCTGGTTGTTTATCTTCACGTTCATAATGGCTGTCAATTTTTACGTCAACAAAGCTGATGTCGTTTTCTTTAAAGATATTGTAGTATGATGGAACATGTATTCGTTTTTTTGTTTGTATTATATATTCGGCCAATTTATATAATGTTACTTTATAACATATTTCGAGATTTGCTCTACGTTTTTTACTATGATGAGCAAATCCATGTTCATATATATATCCTTGTCTTGCAATAAGTTCTTCGTGACAATAAGGACAAAAACATCTACAATTTATCCCCCTAGGTACACTATCTATATGTACCATTTTGCCATTAATATTTTCTGCCCATGAAAAAATAAATCTGTTGCTCATATAACATTAATTCTAATTTCTGTAACTAATTCACAACAATTTGAAAGTCTATTTTTTATCCATTGCAAGAAATATTCGTGTCTGTATTGTTGCTTTTCAATGCCAATACAAATGTAATAGAATTTTTTATATTAAATAAAGAATATTGTTAATATTTATATTTTGATAGAGTCTATTTTGTGCTATTATATTTCAATAAAAGAAAATACCTCGAAAATCTGAAATATTTTCATGCTGTTTTCCTTATAGTCCATGTTAAAATTGTCTGCAATAGAGTTATTTGTTAAGCAAAATCAGTTTTGCTGCTTTCAAACTGTTAATGATAGGTTTGCGACCCGTAAATGGGCCACTTTTGCATCAAAAGTGGCTGAGTTTTTAACCGAAAACAATAGAGTTATTTTTGAGAAATGGACGGGTTGTTGAAACGGTTGGCTGCTGACGGACAATTATGCCGCGGACGGTAGGGCAGAGGAGTGCATGGCGGTGTGTCGGCAGACTATAAAATAAAAATCCCGCCAACGTCCGCTTGGGGATGTTGACGGGAGGAACAGATAGAAAAGATAACAAATTATTAAGATTATGATGTGTTCAGAACCATTCCTTAAAGTCAGCGGCTCTGGCCTTGCTCACTATAATCCTTTCGTCTACCAGAGCCTTGTTTTTCAGGTTCAGCACGAGGCGTCCGTTGAACCATATGCTGACATCCCTTATGGCCTTCTTAGAGACGAGAAACTGCCTGTTGGCCCTGAAGAACAGTTTGGGGTTGAGCATTTCGGTCAGCTCGTCGAGCGTTTGCGAGAATGCATACTGATTGTTGTCGTTGTCTACGGCCTTTACAACTCCCTCGGATATGTATATCAGCATGATTGACTCTACTTCAAGCGGAATGAACTTGTCGCCCTTTACGGGTATGAGGAAATGTGTCTTGTAGTTGTTTTCCTTCTTTATCTCTTTGATAATCTTTTTTATCAGTGAGTCGTCTTCATCTTTAGTAGTCTTGTTGCCGTTAAAGAGCAGTTCGTATTTGGCAAAGGCGTTTCTAAGTTCTTCCTTGTTGATTGGCTTCAGCAGATAGTCGATGCTGTTAACCTTAAATGCCCTTAGGGCATATTCGTCATAGGCAGTGGTAAATATTATGGGGCAGGTGATGTCGACATAATCAAAAATCTCAAAAGCCGATCCGTCAGCCAGATGTATGTCCATGATGACAAGGTCGGGCATGGCGTTGCCCTTAAACCACTCTATGGTGTTGCATACAGTGTCCGACTCGCCAATGATTTCAGCCTTCGGATTTATTTCAGATATTAAGGCTTTCAGGTTATTCAGTGCAGCTTTCTCGTCTTCTACGATGAATATTTTCATTTGCGTGATGTTTTATGTTAGGGGTATTTTTACGCTGAAGAGATTATTCTCTTTTTCCTGTATCTCGATGTCCTTGTTGAAGAGCAGCCGGTATCTTTTTCTCAGGTTGCTGAGGCCAATGCCGGTGCTTGTGGTTGCCCCTCTGCGCGGTTGCAGGTTGTTGGCCACCTCAAGAGTCTCGTCGTCAATTGTCCTGATCGTTATGTGCAGCGGATTTCTGTTGCTTATCTCGTTGTGCTTCACCGCGTTTTCAACCAGCAGCTGTATGGCCATGCGCGGTATTTTCTTCATTAAAAGCGAATTGTCGATGTCGAACATGAAAGAGATGTTGTCTTCAAATCTCATCTTCAGCAAGTAAATGTAAGAGTTGATGAAGTTTAGCTCCTCCTGCAGACTTATTGTACTCCGCTCAAAGTCAGAGTCCTGTTTCAGAGTGTATCTCATCACTTTGGACAGCTGACTGATATAGTCTTGCGCCTTGTCGGGATTCTCTCTCACCAGGGAATAGAGCGTGTTAAGAGAGTTGAACAGCATGTGCGGGTTAAGCTGGTTTTTCAGGGTCTCATACTGGTTTTTCAGGTTTTCAGTCTTTAGCTGCTGGTTCTCAACCATTATCTTCTGGTTTTTCAGATTCTGGTTGATAAGATATCCCGCAGTCACCACGATGCTCGAAATGATAAAGTCTCTTATCGGGTGAGTGTACACATGCATCGTTGATTCGAGCGCAGGCAGACCATAATACTTGTTTATAAAGACAAAGCATTGTCCGAGAATGTCGTTGCATATCCATGCGACGACGAACGATGCTAAAATCTTAGTCTTGCTTAGATTTGTAGCAGAGCTGTTGGGCCTGAATATCTTTTCGTTGATGATAAACAGGATCAGTATTGATATGTAAGTGAACAGTATTTCGTTTGCCACGTATGTCCATTTTACATTATTAGGTGCGATGAGTTCTGGAAGGTTAGTGGCGAATGCCACCAGCAGGCTGATGACATTCTTAAAGAGTATGTATTTGCTTTTGATCATTACTTGTCAGTTGTATGCTCTGCAAAGTTACTATTTTTTTTGATTATTGCGTTGACATACATACCTTGTCTGAACAACTTGTCTGACTCTTTCGCCTTGGCATACACGCTGATAGAGCCTTTCTTCTGGTCGACCATCTGGTCGATGGCATAAATTACGGCAGAGAAAGTTCTGTCAGAAATGCCGTTGACGGTAAACGTTATCAGGTCGCCCTTCTTGATGTATGGCAGATCCTTTTCGTATGCCGTCAGCTGAATCATGGTTTCAGCCTTGTTGAGGATGTTGCATATTGTTTCTCCCGTATTGATATACTGTCCCTTGTTGATGTTCATGTTAGTGACATATCCGCTTGCCGGAGCCGTTATGTTAAGATACGGACTTATGCCGCTCTTTCTGAGTCGGGCAGTGTTTACGTTGAGCAGTCGGAGCTGTGCCCTTGCGCCTTCGAGTGTGCTCTTCTGCGACAGATATTCAGCCTTACACTGCTGCAATTTTTTCTGTGATGCAGCTTCGCGTGATGCAAGCGTCTTCTGGCGCAGATACTCCTGCTGAAGATATTCAACCTGGGCAGAAGCCGTAAGATACTCTTGCTGCAGACTGATAAACTCAGGATTCTTTAGCGTTACAATCGTCTGGCCCTTCTTTACATAGTCGCCTGTAAAGACATATATGTTTTGTATCGAGCCTGCCATGGTAGGCGTTATGGTTACGTTGTTCTGCGGCGACGTGGTTATCATTCCGTTCAGGCCTATCTGATTCTTGTTGCTGAATATATCTTCAGGCTGTCCGGCCGTATCAGTGGTGTCTTCCTTTGCCTTTGCCTGTGCAGGTGCCTGCTTTTCAGGTGCATTGGCTTTATTGGAGCATGATGTGGTTCCTGTGCATGCAATTATTAATGCTGATGAAAAGGCGATTAAAGATAATATCTGTTTCATATTCCTGTTATATGTTTTTTGTTTGTCATTTGTGTAATAAAGTTTTTATTCTGTGTAGAGGTCAAACTCCAGAACAGACACGTTATAGTTGTAGACGGCTTCGAGATACTGCTTCTTTATGTCGACGGCAGAGTTGATGCCCTGCACAAATTCGGTGATGTCAATGTCGTTGGCATTGAATTTCAGCAGCGAACTGCTTTGCAGCGACTCGGCCTCTTTGAGTGCCGCTTTATGATAGAAGTCAAGAGTCTCGTTCTGTTGTCTTATTTTTGTCTTCAGCTCCTCTATCTTGTTGTTTATTTGTTTCTTGTTGTCAAGCTCCTCCCACTGTGCCTTCTGCAGCTCCATCTTGGCCTGCTTGTTTCTGCTGCTCTGCGGGAAGAACAGGATAGGGAACGAAACGCCCACCGTCCATGCGTTAAGATTCTTCAGCGGCATAATCTTCTGTCGGCTGTAGCCTATGGAGAATTCGGGGAAGAACTTGCTCTTCTCTATCTTTAGCATGTCTTTCTTCTCGTTTACCTGACCTGCAAAATAGCTCATGTGGGCAAGAGACGGGATGGCCGACTCAGCGTCAAGTTCGTTAATACTCCTGAGCAGACCGGGGGCGCGTCCTGTTTCATACAGAGGCACAATCTTAGTGTCAGAATAGCACACCCATGTAAATCTTTTTTCAGCCAGAGCCACTTCCTCACGCCATTGCAGTGCGGAGGCGTGTATGTTGGCTGCCATCGTTGAAATCATGTCCTTCTGCACCTTGTCGATGTCGCCTTGCTCATAGCGCAGTTCGGCACTTGCTTTCAGTTTGTTTGCTATTTCTTCCTGCTCGTTGTAAAGGTCGTAGGCAGATCTTGCATACTGGTAGTAAGCCCATGCACGCGTCACTTCTGCCGTAATCTCCTTCTTAACCATCTCCATATAGCTCCGGCCTGTGGCAATCTGCGATTTTACAAGCGCGTTCTTGTATACCGGCGTAAGGAAAGAGCCCAGCGACTGTTCGATGCTCAGTTCGTAGTCTTTCTTATAGTCGCTGTTGAGCTGTCCCCACGAATATTGAACGTTAGTGCTTCCGCCGTCCCATATCTCGCCTTTGCTGGCCTTTATGCGCTCTATGTCGGCATTGGCCATCTTCAGTCGCGGATGGTTTTGTATGGCTATGTTTACAGCCTCGTTCAGTGAAACAGTGTCGGTCGTTTGTGCATACAGGTCAGTGCCGGCAAATGTCAGCAGAGCGACAAGTATCATCGTTATATGTCTCTTTCTCATAACAAAGCGGGTTATTGAATTTACAAGTTTATAGAAAACAGGAATTATCACCAGTGTAAGGATTGTAGACACGATAAGACCGCCGATAACCACTGTTGCCAACGGACGCTGAACCTCGGCTCCGGCAGATGTGGCCACAGCCATGGGCACAAAGCCGAGAGAGGCTACAAGACCTGTAAGGAACACAGGGCGCAACAGATGCGGACATCCGTTCTGGATAATTCTGTTGGTACACATGTGATATTTTCCACTTGTCCTGAGGTCGTTGAAATGGTTGATCATAAGAATACCGTTGAGCACAGCCACACCGAAGAGTGCTATGAAGCCTACACCGGCAGAAATACTGAAGGGAAGACCGCGCAGCCACAGGGCTACTATTCCGCCGATAAGCGACAACGGAACCGTTGAGAACACCACAATGGCATACTTAATGCTGCGGAACGCAAAGAAGAGCAGCAGCATGATAAGGCCTAATGCCAGCGGAATGACAATGATGAGAGTGTTGATGGCATTCTGCAGATTCTGGAACTGACCGCCGTATTCAAAATAGTATCCGGGCTTCAGCTTTATGTTCTTGTCGAGAGTGTCCTGTATGTCTGACACCACTTGCTTGATGTCTGCGTTTCTGACATTCACGCCAATTACGATACGGCGCTTTGTAGCATCACGGTTTATCTGCAGCGGACCAGTCTGTAGAGTGATGTCGGCAACTTCGCTTACAGGTACCTTTGCACCGTCGGCTGTGCGGACAAACAGGCGGTCAATGTCGAAGTCCTTAACAATGTCTTTGTCAAGACGCACAACGAGGTCGAATCTTCTTTCATTCTCAAAGACAACTCCTGCTGTCTCGCCGGCATAGGCCGTTCTGATTATTGTGTTAAGATCTTCAATGTTTATGCCGTAGCGCGCAATCTTGTCTCTGTCGTATTTAACCAGTAACTGTGGCAGACCCATAGCCTGCTCAACAATCACATCAGAGGCACCCGGAATCTTTTCGATATATTGTGCTGCCTCCTTGGCCTTTGAGTAAAGCTCTTGCATGTTCTCACCATACAGCTTGATGGCTATGTCGGCCTTGGCACCTGTCATAAGCTCATTGAAACGCAGCTGGATTGGCTGACTGAAGTTGAACTCAACATCCTTTATGTCAGCCAGGGCAGCCTTCATCTTTTCAACCATCTCGTCGCGACTGCGTGCCGAGGTCCACTCGCTGAAGGGCTTCATTACAATCATAATGTCGGCATCCTCAACAGCCATCGGGTCGGTAGGCACTTCAGCCGTACCAATCTTAGCGACAACGTGCTTGATTTCAGGGAACTTTTCTTTCAGAATCTTTTCAGCCTTCAGAGATGTCTCAATACTCTTGGTTAACGAGCTTCCGGCAGGCAAGGTCATCTGCATGGCAAAATCTCCCTCGTCGAGGGTTGGTATAAATTCGGCTCCAATCTTTGTGAACAAAAGCAATGAAACTATTAATGCCGCAAAGGCTGTTGCCAATGTCGTCCACACATGGTTAAGACAGAAATTTAGCGTCTTGATATATGCCTTGTTGAGGCGGTCAAAGAATTTGTCGGTCAGAGTAGGCTTTATGGCCACCTCTTTCTTAAGAAACAGAGACGCCATCATAGGCACGTAGGTGAGCGAAAGAATTAGCGCTCCGATAATACAGAATATAAGAGTCTTAGCCATCGGGGTGAAGTATTTGCCCTCAATGCCAGTAAGAGTCAGAATAGGGAAGAACACTATCAGGATGATGAGTACGGCAAATGTTGCGCTTCTTACAACCTTGGTTGCGCCTACTTCCACCTCATGGTTCATCTCGTCTATTGTGAATTTACGGCCCATCATTTTCTTGCTGTATATATGGGCAAGAATACCTTCAAGGATTACTATGGAGCCGTCGACCACGATACCGAAGTCTATCGCACCAAGACTCATAAGGTTGGCCGACACGCCGAAAATTCTCATCATAATAAAGCCGAACAGCATGGCCAGCGGTATGACGGATGCCACAATGAGACCTGCCCGGATATTTCCGAGAAAGATAATGAGGACAAGGAACACGATGATGGCTCCTTCGATAAGATTCTTTATAACCGTTGATATGTTGCGGTTTACGAGTTCTGAGCGGTTAAGATACGGTTCAATCTTTACTCCCTCAGGGAGCATTTTCTGCACCTTGTCTATTCGCCCCTGCAGCTCTTTGGTTACAACGTTGGCATTTGCGCCTTTGAGCATCATGGCAATACCCCCGACGCACTCGCCTTCGCCGTCTTTAGTCATCGCACCAAAGCGTTTGGGAGCGCCAAACCTGACTTTTCCGATGTCTGAAATGTGTACAGGAACGCCGTCTCTGTTGGTTATAACTGTTTTTTCTATATCCGACAAGTCGCTTATCATTCCTTCAGAGCGGATATAGTATGCATGGTTGACAGTTTCAATGTAGCTTCCTCCGGTGTTCTGGTTGTTCTTGCTTAATGCTTCAAACACTTCGCCTATTGTGATATTCAACGAGTAAAGCGCTTCAGGATTAACCGCCACTTCATATTGTTTAAGATAACCGCCGAAACTGTTTATCTCAACTATTCCGGGGATGCCTGAAAGCTGGCGCTTGACAATCCAGTCCTGTATAGTTCTGAGGCTCATGGCATCGTATTTGTCTTCATATCCAGGCTCTACCTTTAGAACATATTGATATATTTCTCCTAAACCAGTTGTAACAGGCATCATCTCGGGAGTGCCCAGCTCGGGAGGTATTTCTCCTGCAACAGACTGTATCTGCTCGTTAATAAGCTGCCTGGCATTAAGCGTTGGCACCTTTTCGTCGAATACTACAGTTACTAGTGAGAGACCGAATCTAGATACTGAACGTATTTCTTTTACATTCATTATGTTGCTCATTGCTGTTTCTATCGGGAACGTGATAAGCTGTTCCACTTCCTGAGGAGCAAGAGTTGGAGATACGGTTACTATTTGCACCTGATTGTTTGTTATGTCCGGAACCGCATCAATGGGCAGGGTGAGCATAGAATAAATTCCACCTGCAAGCAGAAAAATTGTGGTTATCACCACAAATAGCTTTTTTCTGATAGAAAAACGTACGATATTTCTAAACATATTATTAATTATATTATGTGATTTTTGATTTACAAAGTTAAAAATCATTATGGTTAATATTGCCCTATTTGTGTTGAGCCGTATAAATAAACGGGTGAATGGTCTATTTTCCAGAATGAAATGTTCGCGGTGAATATTATTCTTTATTGTTTATATGTGTTTAATCCAAGTTAATCATTGTGTTGCCTATTGCTTGCTTTTATAAAAATATTGATACCGTCAGCTGTCTGTCCGTTTCTTGTTGCCTGTTTTTTTATGATATAGCCGGCTTGCCTGTTTTCTTGATAAAACTGCAAAAATGCAGACCGAATTCTAATATCTGATTTGTATTGAAAAATGGACTGGTGGTTGAAATGGCTGCTGACGGACAATTATGCCGCGGACGGTAGGGCATACGAGTGCATGGCGGGGTGTCGGCAGACTATAAAATAAAAATCCCGCCAACGTCCGCTTGGGGATGTTGACGGGATAATTCTTGAAATAAATTTCTTTACATAAGTATCCCTGTGCGGGATGCCTGTGTGGCTTATCTTTTACTGTACGCCGAACTCAGCCTGCTGCTTGTTCACCTCTTCGAGAGTGCGCTGACGCTCCTCGTCGGTCATCGTCTGCTTTGTCTCGCCTGTTGTGCGCACGGGTTTGCTTACGGTTGCCGTGGGCTTGTCGGTGTAGCATGCCGGCAGAGTGGGGGCTACGCTCTCTATGGTCAGTTCGGCTGCAGCCGGAGCATACACGCCGTCGTAGTATGAGCGCGCCTTTATGGTTATCTTGCCCGGCTTGTCTGTGGCCTGTATCAGCACAGGGGCCGTTCCCCATTCAACGATGCGCGGGTTCGCCATGATGTTTTCGCCGTCGCCTATTATGCGGCCTTCGCCCTCAACGGTGAAGTAGATGTTGTCCTTGGCCAGACGCTTCACGTTGCCGTTGTCGTCGGTAACTTCGGCCACAACCACAATGAAGTCGCTGCCGTCGGCGTTGAGCTTGCGGCCCATGTCGTCGGCATAGAGACGCAGCTTGGTAGAGCGGCGCGACGGCATCTTCTTCTGTACGGCAACCACCTTGCCGTCCTTTATGCCTTCTGCCAGGAGCGACACGCGCTGCCAGTTGCGCTGCTTGTAGCTGTATTCGCGTGCTGCCCAGAAGTTCCAGAAGTCTTTAAACACCACAGGGGCGCAGGGCTTGTCGTTGTCGTTGTGAACAACAGGCAGAGTCATCACCTTGTCGCCCTCGAACATCGTAAGGCGCACACTGTCGCAGTTTGAGAACACCGTAACGTCGTTGTCGGAGAACTGAGTCATCTCGTTGGCGATGAACACCATAGGCTCGGCGTTGCGGTCTTGCGAGCGGAACATCTCGAAGGCGTATTTCTTCTGACGGAAGGCGTCGTATATGCCTCCGTAGTAAGTGTCAGGATGATAGCCGCGCTGATGGTCGAACGGATGCCACTGGCAACCGCCTATAAACTGGCGCTGGCCGTGGTACATCTCGCCGTAGGTGTCGCAGAGCGAGAGGGCTGCCATGAGCATAGGACGCTCGCCCCATGAGCGCGCCGCGCGGTTGATGTTGTTGTGTGCATACCAGTCGTCTACCATCTCGCCAAACTCTCGGGTGAATACACACTTGTCTTCGGGCCAGTTGCCCTTGCCAATGTTGTCGGCCCAGTCGTACACCACATCGTAGTTGTCTCTCACTCCAGCCGACTGCACATCGGCCACGGCAGCAGGACGGCCGGGATAAGGAAACTCGTCTTTGGTTATCTGCAGCGCCTTGATGGCGAAGTCTTCGGGATAGCGCGTCTCGTTGAGTATGGGCTCCCACATCAGCACGCAGGTGTGGTTGCGGTCGCGGCGTATTATGTTGCGCGTGTTCTCATGAACAAGCTCGCCAAAGTGCGGATCCTTGTTCCAGTACTGCCAGCCCGGAGTGGGCACAATGACAAACAATCCAAGCTCGTCGCAGGCATCCATGAAGGCAGGGTCCATGGGGTAGTGGGCACAGCGCACTATCACCATGCCGGCCTTGCGCAGGCGCTTGGCGTCGCGCCACTGCTGACTGTTGGGCATGGCGTTGCCTACGTAGGCAAAGTCTTGATGACGGTTGCCGCCTACAAGCTGATGATAAGGCTTGCCGTTGAGCCAGAATCCGTCCTTTCCGCGGAACTCGGCCTTGCGGATGCCCATGCGCACCATGCCGCCGTCTACGCTTTTGCCGCCCTGCATGACGCTTATCTCGACGTTGTAGAGATAGGGCGACTCGGGCGACCACAGCTCCGGGTCTTTCAGTTTCATGGCAAGATATGCCGTAGCGCTCGACTTGGCGCCAACCTTAACCTTCTTTGTAACCGACTTGATGCGCTTTCCGCTCTTGTCTTTCACCACCACGGCCACCGTGGGCTGTGCCGCAGAGGCAGATGTGTTGCCCACTTCGACGTTGACAAACACGTCGGCGCTCTTTTCAGATATGTTGTCGTAGTGAAGGAAAATGCCGCCGGCCACCTTGTTGGCCTCGAGCGCGTCGGTTATTGCCAGGGGCGACTTGCCTATGAGCCACACGTCGCGATACATACCGCCATGATAGCAGAAGTCGAGAGCCGTCTGTTTCTTTCCCGGCGGATAAGTCTTGTCGTCGCTGTTGTCGGCCTTCACCGCCACGACGCACTTGTCGCCCGCCTTTACGCCCTGTTCGGTCAGGTTTATGGTTATGGGCAGATATCCGCCCAGATGCTCTTTCACTTTCTTTCCGTTGACATACACCTCCTGCTTGCCCATTATGGCCTCAAAGTGCAGCGTGATGTCCTTGCCCTTCATGTCGGCAGGCACGGTGAAATGCTTGCGATACCAGGCAATGCCCTGATAGTTGCGGCAGCCGCTTGCCTCGGCAGGCTCGAGCCTTACGCTGTGAGGAGCGCACACCACCTGCCAACGGCTGTCGTCAAAGTCGGCAGCAGCGGCACCCTGGGCGTCGCCAAGATGAAAGCGCCAGCCCTGGTTGAAGTTGTAGATAACACGTCCGCTGCCCTGCAGGGGAAATAGCCCTGCCACAGAAGAGCCTTTGTAGGCTCCGGCCGTCAGCGAGACGAACAACAATAATAAAAGAAAAATCTTTTTCATGCTATGCTGATTAAATTGATGCTTAGATAAAAAGAAAACCCGCACCGGGCATGGTGCAATATCACTGCGGCCGTCTGCCTCGTGTACATTCCCATGGCTCGCGGTTGCGGGTGTGTCTTTAAAGTTATTCGGCAGACACCTTAGGGTCTATCACCACATGCTTGATGCGCTGGCGGCGCCATGTGTAGATGCAGTGAATCTTACCGTCGGATGTCTGGATTATCGAAGGATAAGAATACTGGCTTACGGGCGACTCCTCGAGCGTTATCCAATGCTTCCAGTTGGTGCCGTTGTCAGACTTCATCACCGACAGCGGAGTGCGCGCTCCCTTGCCGTTCTTTATGCCCTTTGGTATCGGGCGGTCGTTGCAGATAAGCACATGAGAGCCGTCTTTTAATGTAACGGCATCAAGGCCACTATTATTGTTTGGAGTGTCAATAAGCTGCAGCTTGCTCCATGTCAGTCCGTTGTCAGAGCTGTAGGTTATGCCTATGTGCTCGCTGCGTGTGCGTGCCACGGCAGCCAGACGACCGTCGTTGAGCACCATTATTGCCGGCTGAATGGCCTTCACGCCCTCGTCGGCCTCGACAAAGTCGGTGCGTTTCCATGTCTTGCCCATGTCGTCAGAGTATTCAAAATACAGGCGCCATCCGCCTTCCTCAATGCTTGTAGGCGCAATGATGCGGCCCTTGCTCATTATGGGCTTGTTTTTTATAGGACCGAGATAGCCCTCCTGCAGCGGCTCGCGCTCGCTCCACGTCTTGCCGCCGTCCTTAGAGCGCACCATCCAGCCTGTCCAGTCGGCCACCTTGTTGCCAATCTTGAAGTAGATAACAAGGTCGCCTCCGGGTATCTGATATATCACCGGATTCCAGCAGGCCTTGCGCTGATAGCCTTCAGGATTCTTTCTTATCTTCTTGTCGAGTATTGGTCCTTTGGCAGCCGGGGCGTTGGTGCTGTCGAGTCCTGACAGACCAGCCAACTTAGCTTCCTCACTTCCTGTCTTGAACACGCCGTCGGCCACGAGCTGAGGCGCCAGCCATTCTGTAGAGCCTTTAGGCTTGCGGCTCACCCAGATGCACACATCAGGGTTGCGCTCCTTTGTTCCGCCGAAGTAAGTTGCCACAAGGTCGCCCTTGCTTGTCTCTGCTATCGTGGCAGAATGGCACTCGGGGAATGATGCCGACTTATACAGAAACTCGTCAGAAACTACGGCCTTGCCGGTCATGGGCATATCGGCAGTAATGTCGTATTTGCCCGAACCGATGTTCCTGATGCTGCCGTCGGGCATGTGCAGTTCGGCAGTGGTGTTTGCCGGAATCTCGACGTGCCATATCAGCTTGCCTGCCTTCTTGTGCCAGCGGCTTACTATTGTGCCGTAGATTGACTTGTAAGACGCGTTGATGTCGTCAATCTCGTCGACGTTGAACGCAGGCTTCATAACGATGTGCTTAAAGCCCGGCTTGTTCTCGTCAGAGTTAATTCCTGCCACATCCTCATAGATCCACGACACGAGGTCGCCAAGCAGCATGACGTGGTTACCGCTGTTCATCCACGGATTGGCAGTGTCGCCGTTCCACAGTTCCCATATCGTTGTGGCTCCGTTCTCGGCCATGTAGCCCCAGCTCGGATACTTCTTGTTGGTTGCCAGCAGCCATGCCATGTCGCCGCGGCCCATGTCGGTTAGTCCGTGCATAAGCCACTGCACGCCTATCACGCCGCAAGATATGGCTCCCTTGTTAAGGGTTATGATGTTGTGTATGATGTTCTTCTCAACCTCGCCGCGCACATAGTCGTCGTCAATCATGCCGAACGCCAGCGGAAGAAGGTTGGCCGTTACGGTGTTGTTGCCGTAGAACGTGCTGTCGGGATAGAGCATAAGGCCCGGCACCTCAGCCGTGTTGCGGTTTATGGTGAGGAACTTCTTGTTGAAAGCATCCTTCACGCGCGCAGCCTCTGCGCTGAACTCAGCAGCGTCGGCCGGCTTGTCAAGAATCTTGGCAAACCTCTCCATCATCTTGTTCAGTCTGTAATAGTAGGCCGTAGCAATGAGAGTGCCGTCGGTTACGCGCTTGGGGTCACGGCTGTGTATCAGCTTTATGTCCTCAGGCGGCACGCACCAGTCGCCGTATTTGTCGCGCGGCATCAGGCCGTCCTTGCCATACTGATACTTCATGTGGCCGAGCCAGCGCTTCACGTTGCCGTAGTAGCGGCTCATAGGTTCGGCGTCGCCATACTGGTTGTACATCATCTCGAGCGAGAAGGGCAGGGCAGAAGGCCATGTTATGTTGTCAGAATAATAGTTCCAGTAGGCAGGAGCCACGTCGGGTATGCAGCCGTCTTCACGCTGAGCCTCGGTTATGTCGCGTGCCCACTTGGCATAGAGAGCGTTGTTGTTGAATATGAAAGCCTCGCCGAAGCATCCGCGCACACGGTCGCCAAGCCACGGCTGACGCTCGTCGCGCTGCGGACAGTCAACGGGCATGCCCTTATAGTTGCCCAAGATGCCCCACATGGCATTATTGTAAACCTTGTTGAGTATGGTGTCGGCACATTCAAATGAGCCTGTCAACTCCATCTCGTCGCTTACCACTTCGCCTATAATGCCGTCAGCAGTTACATCGTCAAGACCTGTAATCTCGGCATAACGGAAGCCGTGATATACAAACGTAGGCGCCCACCAGCGGCCGTCCTCGTTGCCGGCAGCAACATAATAGTCGGTTGTAAACGCGTTGCGCAGGTTCTTTGTGAACAGACTTCCGTCCTCGTTGAGCTTCTCGGCATACTGAATCTTTACGCTGTCGCCGGCCTTTACGCCGCCGATGCGCAGCTTAATCCAGCCCGCCATGTTCTGTCCCATGTCTATGATGTAGCCCTTGCCGCGCTTAGTTACGCTCACGGGCTTCATGGTCTTCACCACCTTCATGTTGGGACTCATCGCTCCGCGCAGCGTTCCCGTAGGTATGCCCACGCGCTCTGCCGCCATCCATTTAGAGTCGTCGTAGCCCACAGAAGTCCATGCGCCCAGTTCTTTGCGTGCGTCATATATCTCGCCGTCGTACTCGTTGTTGGAGCGTATCGCACCGTCGGGATTCAGTTTCCATTTGTTGCTCGACGAGATAACCTTCTTCTTGCCGTCTGCAAACTCAATGACGAGGTTAAGACGGAGCTTGGGATAGCCGAAGTTGGCTATCTTGTAAGGCTTCTTCTTCTGCTGCATGGTGTAGAAGCGGCCATTGCCAAGAGTTACGCCAATGGCGTTCTTGGCGGTCAGCATCTGCGTAACGTCGAACGCGTTATACAGCACAGTCTTGCGATAGTCGGTAGGAGCAGGTGCCAGAACCTGGTCGCCCACCTTATGTCCGTTGATGTATGCCTCATACATGCCCAGTCCGCTGATGTAGAGCGTAGCACGCTTTACGGGCTTGTCAAGGTCGAACTCGGTGCGCAGATAGCGCGAGCTGAGCTTGCTGTGCACGTCCTCAACGTCCCACGGCATGGCCTTCTCCAGACCAATCCACTGTCCGCTCCAGTCGGCTTCGTTGAGCAGTCCGACGTTCCACATTGCCGTCTCGCTCCAGTCAGACTCGCCTTTTGTCGTTGTAACCTTCACGCGCCAGTAGCATGGCGTGTTGCTGCGCAGTTCCTTACCCGCATATCTTATCCATTGCGATTGGTCGCCCTCGAGCGTTGCGTCCCAGAGGTCGCCCTCAAGTTTTGCGGCCTTTTCAGGTGTTGAGGCCACTATTATGCGGCACGACGTCTGCATCACGTCGTTCTCGTCCGATGTTATCATCCATCCCAGCCGCGGCTGTGGCGTGTCGATGCTCATCGGGTTGACCATGCGCTCCGTCTTCAGTCCGGTCACGGCAACGGGGAACGACGCCTTACGTCCGTTCTTCTTCTTTGCCGCGGGAGCCGTCATGCACAGACACAAGGCCAGGGCCGCCAATAATATTTTTCTAAACATAATATTTATATATATTGTAGTTAAAGTAGTTAAAGAAGTTATCGCCAACAAGTTGGCTAGGAGTTAAAGTCAAATGCCTATTTTAAGTGAAGAACGAAAAGTGAAGAATGAAAAATCGAAGTGCCTTGTAGCTTTTTCTTGCGAGCACTACGTCAGCTAATGTGCCGGCGGATTTGCAATTGCCGTGCAAGTGAGAGCGGAAGCAAATCTTATTTGATTATGCCGAGCGCAGCCGACAATCAATAGAATTAATCCGCCAACTTCATTGTTAATTAAATTATTCTCGCACGTACTACGTTAGCTAATGTGCCGGCGGATTTGTAATCCGCCGGAATTAAATATAAGGATTTTCAATCCGCTAACTTCCTTTGTTCTTCTCTTTAGAGCACTTATTTTAACTCTTACTTCTTAAATTCTTAGTTCTTTTCCTTCAGCATTACGTCTGTCTTGCCGATATAATTTTTGCTTGAATCAACGGCAATAAGCACACGGTCGCTGCCGCGCAGATAGGCTGCATCGTAAGTAAACTCAACGACCTTGCTGTCGTATTCGCCGAGATAAGTCAGCTTGCCGTCGGCCGGATTCATCCACCATACGTTCTTCTTTGCGCCGCTTATCTTTGTCAGGTCGATGCTCATGGGCTTGCCGCTGTAGTTGTATACGAGCAGATAGTCGTTGCCGCGGGTAGCTATTATGCGGTCGTAGCGTTCGCCGTTCTGTCCTGAGATGATGCTCTGGTCAGCCACGCGCTCTGTGAACGGGAAGCTAAGCATGAGCCATTTGAGATACTTCATCTGGTTGTAGCCCGGATCTTCCATAGCCTCCCACCAAGGTTTCTCAGCGCCGAACGATGCCTTCAGGCCCGGACGTATAAACTGCATCACAGAGTTGTGGCCGTAGGTGTGGCCGAAAGCTCCTCCGAACACAGCCCAGTAAGCATAGCGGCGTACGTCGTAGTCCATCCAGCGTGGAGCCGAGAAGTCGTGAAGTCCCTGCGGAATGTCCTCGTATGAAGGCTCACCGTCGATAACAGGGCGCAGCGGTTTCTTCTCAAAGCTCATGTCAACATAGCGCCAGTTGTCCTCTTCGGTGTTCTCCTTAATAGTGTAGTCGCCGTCGCCGTTGCGCTGTCCGTAGCGGCGGTGTCCGCTCTGGAACATGTTGAAGTCCATCCACTCGCGGTCGTTATACCACCATGCCGACGTTGTGCGTCCTCTCGGGTGGAAGGTCATGATGTGGTTCTTGTCCACCTTCTTTATGGCTCTTGCCATTGCGTCCCACACCTCAGGCTTCTTGTCACCCATGATGTCGCCGCCAATCATCCATATAATGTTAGGCTTGTCCTTGTATCTCTCGCCCAGGAATTTGCCAAGAGCGGCAGCCTTCTTTACGTCCATCTTGTCGATCATAGAGCCCCAGATGCAGTCCATGGCGATGTAGATGCCGTTGTTGGCAGCCACGTCTACGATATAGTCGAGATGCTCCCAGTAGCCGTAAACACCCGGCTTAGACACTTTACTGAAGTCGAACTCGGCGTTGTTGGCAGCATGACCATACACGTTGAACGTGGGGATGGCGTTGAGCACCTGTATCTGCTCTACGTTATATCCTGCCAGGCGGTCTTTTTCGAGGAAATATTCGGCCTCCTCGCGGTTAAGACGTTCGGGCAGCAGCCATGCCGTGTTGCCCATCCAGAAAAACGGCTGCCCGTTTTCGTGCACTATGTAACGGTTGTTCTCAGACACCACGAGCCGTCCGTTGCTCCACGGCTTGTAGATTTTGCCTGCCGCATTTATTGCCAAAGTGCTGAGCAGCAGGGTTGCGATAAATAGTATTCTGCTTTTATTCATACTACTTTTTTATTGATTTTTGTTAGTTAATATTATTCTTTTTCTCGGTTAATTCATAAGGTTTGCAATCACTTTTCAATTAGTTTTGTAAAGTTGCTTTTGCCTCTTTATGTTCCAGCTTATCGCCGTTGCGTTGTGAAAGACGGCATATCGCGTTGCGAAACATGGTCTTTTACACGCCAAAAGGCCGCCTTTTGCGATGTTAAAGGTAGCCTTTTGCAACCCGTTGAATATCAGTAGGTTGCAGAGCCGGTTGCTTCATGGCCGATTTTGTGCCGCTTGGCCATGCCCGGCTTATATACGTAAAGTGGCGGAAATATGGGCTTTGTTCTGTTTTTCCCATATTCCGCCACATATATTATTCTGCTTCAAATGTGTACACAGCGCCCTTCTTGGTGCTTATGTCATACAGATATGTCTTCTCAGCCTCCGGCATCTTCTCGATGGCGTCAGGATAGTTTATCTTCTGACGGATGTCCGTTGGAGTTTCAAACAGTCTGTTCTTGTTCTCGCCCTTTGCAGCCTTCAGGCCCTTGCCCTTCAGAGGCACAGCCGAACGTATGCGCAGGTTGCCGCCAAGTTCCGACTTAACAGTTGTCTTTGTTATCTTGTTGTCCTTCCATGTCATGCTAACCTCAAAGCCTCCGCGCGCCTTCAGTCCGCTTACGGAGCCGTCTTTCCATGCGTCGGGCAGGGCTGGCAGCAGATAGACAAAGCCGTCATGACTCTGCATGAGCATCTCTGCTATGCCGGCCGTGCAGCCAAAGTTTCCGTCAATCTGGAATGGCGGGTGAGCGTCAAAGAGGTTAGGATATGTTCCGCCCTTCTTCTTCTCGTTGCGCACCAGTGTCAGCTGGTCGCCGATTAGCTTCCATGCGTGGTTGCCGTCGAGCAGTCGTGACCACAGACACACCTTCCAGCCCATGCTCCATCCCGTAGACGGGTCGCCGCGGTGTATGAGCGGCTTGCGTGCAGCGGCTGTGAGTTCGGGTGTGCGGAACGGAGAAATCTGATTGCTCGGGAAGAGTCCGTACAGATGAGACACGTGTCTGTGCACGTCCTCCGGATTGTCCCAGTCGTCCATCCATTCCTGCAGCTGTCCCCAGCGGCCTGTCTGCATTGGCACCATCTCTGTGAGCTTCTGCTTCAGACTGTCGATTATTGTAGCCGTCTTGGTCTTGCCCAGTATGTCGGCAGCGTCAATTACGTGGTTGAACAGGTCGTAGAGCAGCTGGTTGTCCATCGTTACGCCTGCGGCAGTTGTTGCCTTGTAGGGGTGCTGGTTTTCGGGCGACAGACTGGGGCAGATAACCCACCAGTTGTTCTTAGACTCGCGCACCATAATCTGATTGAAGAAGCGTGCCGCATTCTCCATTATCGGATAGACGCTCTCGAGGAACTTAACGTCGCCTGTGTAGAGATAATGCTCCCACAGATGCTGACACATCCATGCGCCGCCTGTAGGCCACAGACCCGACGGAGCCTTGTCTATGGCTCCCGTTACGCGCCAGATGTCGGTGTTGTGGTGCAGCACCCATCCGTCGGCACCATACATTATGTCTGCCGACTTGTGTCCTGTCTCGCTCACGTCTTTGATAAGACTGAACAGCGGACCGTTGAGTTCGGTCAGGTTGGTCGACTCTGCCGGCCAGTAGTTCATCTCAAGATTGATGTTGCATGTATATTTGCTGTCCCACGACGGCAGCATCTTGTCGTTCCATATACCCTGCAGCGTGGGCGGCTGTGTGCCCGGCTGAGATGTACATATCAGCAGATAGCGGCCAAACTGGAAGTAGGTCTCAACCAGATGCAGGTCGGTCTGCTTCTTGAACAGCTCCACGCGCTTGTCGGTTGTGGTTGACGCAAATGCGTCTTTGCCGAGGTCGAGCTTCACGCGGTCATACAGAGCCTTGTATTTCTTTACGTGTGCGGCCTTCATCGTGTTGAAGTCCTTAGCCAGCGCCTCTTTCAGAGCCGTCTCAGAGCGCAGTGTGTCGTTGCCGCTGATGTCCTTATAGCTGTTGAAGTTTGTGGCTATTGTCAGATAAATAGTGGCCTCGTCGGCACCGCTTATCTGCAATACGCCGTCGCGGCTGCTCATGCTTCCGCCTTTTACTGTAGCCGTAGCCCTGCCGGTAAATGTAACCTTGCCTTTCTGTCCTTCGTGCCATCCGCTTATGCCGCTCAGCACAATCTCGTTGCCTTCCGACTTAATGGTTACGTCCTGCTGCGGCGATGTCATCTGCGCGTTGCAGGTTATCATGCCCTTCTTGCTTGCAGTGAGGTGTATGGCTATTACGTTTCCGTCGAACGACGAAATGTATTCTCTCTGATATGTTACGCCGTTGCTTGTGTATCTCGTTATGGCGCGGGCAGAGTCAAGGCTCAGTTCGCGGTAGTAGTTGGTGTACTCGCCGTTGCACGGGAAGTTGATATACAGGTCGCCAAACGGCTGATAAGGCATACCGCTGTTGGTGTTTGCCTGCACGTGTGCCGTGGCCAGGTCCTGCGCCTCCTTGTATTTGCCTTCCCACACCAGCTGTCTCACCTTCGGCAGATACTCCTTTGCCTCCGGGTTGGCGTTGTTGTTGGGCCTTCCTGCCCATATTGTCTCCTCGTTGAGCTGCAGACGCTCAGAGCCCGGCGTGCCGTATATCATGGCGCCCAGGCGGCTGTTGCCTATCGGCAGAGCCTCTGTCCATGTGTATGCCGGTCTGTCATACCACAGCACATGCTTGTTTTCGGCCATTCCCTCTGTTGTTGTCATCAGGCATACGGCCGCCAGCAATGTTGTCTTTAGTAGTGTTTTTTTCATTTATTTCTTAGGTGTAAATCTTAGTGCGTTCTCGTCTTCAATCGTAACCTTGCTCTCGTCGAGCTTTGATGCGTCGAGGTTGAAGGTGTCAATAAAGAATTTATATACAGCGTTGCGCTTGTTGTCGCCAAAGTCGTGGCGCTCTTTCGGCAGATGTATGTTGCTCACCTTGTCTGTAGCACCATAGAATCCGTATATGCGCTGCAGGTAAGGATATTCCAGTTCGGGCGTCGTTGATGTCCAGTCGCCGCCGTCGCTCACCAGCATCATCGGCTTCGGGGCAAACATTGCAGCCAGTTCGGCGTTGCATGTGCCTCCTCCTGCCAGCTGTATCGGCATTCCGCTCTCACACGGACATCCGCCGTCGAACCACGACGATACGCTCACCACAGGGTTGGCAGCCGTAAATCTGTCGTCGAGCACCGTCAGCAGCACGGTCTGAGTGCCGCCGCCCGAGCCTCCGTTCACGCCTATGCGCTTGGTGTCAACGTCCTTGCGCTGTATCATCCAGTCTAGTATCCTTATACCGTTTAATGCCTGCATCACGTGAGCCTCTGGTGTCTGGTGTGCCTTGCTGCCAACTTCGTCGGCAGATTCGCCCCATCCCCACAGGTCATAGTCTACACATATCGCGCCCATGCGTGCCAGCGTGCCCAGTCTCAGCTGCTGCACCTTGCCGTAGCGTCCGTTGCTGAAGTGTCCGTTGGGGCATATTATCAGCGGATGTTTTCCCTTGCTCATCGGGGCGTAGATAGAGCCGCACACAGTGTGCCCGTTCGCTGTCTTCAGTCTGAAGTTTTGCACGGTATATCCGTCAAACTTCCTTATCTTCGAGTATTCGGGTTTCTCCTTAGAGCAGAGCGGCAGCAGCTTGTCTATGCCGAGGCGCTCTCTCACTTCCTTGCGCAGCGTGTCGCGTCGTGCCTCCCATTCTGTTTTATTGCTGTAAAGCGATGTCAGCCAGCTTATCATCTTCTGTCCGTCTTCGGGCTGTCTGCGCGGATATTCGTAAGGCTTTATCTTATACAGCTTGTCGTTCTGCTTAACAGCCTTGAAGTCGAAGGGCGACAATATGTTGTTGAGAGTCTCTTCGAGAGAGTAGGGACGCACGCGGAAGTCGGCATACGCCAGTTTCAGTCCTGTTGTGTCAACGTTGTATTTCAGTCTTATTCCGAATCTTGCCGACACGTCGTTGAGCACGTCGCTCAGCGGTCTTGTAAATTTGTTTTCAAAAGTTTGAGCTCCGGCACTCATGCTCAGTAGCATAAGTGCCGGAATTATAACACGTTTCATTTCTTGTTTATTTTATAAGTCAGTTTACCCAGACCGTCTCTCTTGGCGGCCAGTTTGCCGTTAACGAAGAGCATGAGGCCCTTGCCCTGGTGATAGCGCTGTCCGTCCTTGTCGTAGACGATGGCTATGTTGTTGCCGCGATAGCTTATGTTGTCCAGGCAGAAGTAGTTCCATGTGCCTTCCGGTATGAGCGGATTGACAACTATGCTGCCGTCGGCCTGCGGTCTTAGTCCTGCTATACCGGTTATCACAAGGTCGGCAAATGTAGAGTGGTTGTAGTATCTGCTGCGCTCGCGGTCGCCCATCAGCCATGCTCCGTTCTTCTCGTCGAGATATTCGCCGATATATGGGCGTCCTCTGTGGTGCTGGCTCTCAACATACAGCTTCATCTGTTTGAAGAATGTAGAGTCGCCAACAACAGGCTCGGGATATGTGTTTATGTAGTTTGCCATGGCTGTAAGTGTCTGGCTTGTTGCGAAAGGCCATACGGCGCCGTCCCATTCGCAGCGTCCCACTCCGTGCGAGCGGAATTCAGGATGTCTTCTCTCAGCCGTTGTAAGTCCGTAGGGTGCAGAGAATCCTTCCTCGTCCTCCACCTGTTTCCATGCCCCGTCATATTTCTTTGCGTCAGGCAGGTTGAAATACCATGGAATAAATCCTATGGCCTCGCGCACGGCAGCCAGAGTGTCGCCTCTCATTGTCTCGAAGAACGACTGCTTCTCGCTCCACAGATTTGTCTGTATCAGGTTCTTTATCGTGTCGGCCTCCATTGTGTATTCCTTGGCCTTCTTTGTGTCGCCTGCCAGCTTGTTCAGTTCTGCCAGAGCCATTGCGTTGCCGTACATATAGCTGTTTATTGTCGGGCGTGCATACTGCTTGCGTCTTCCGCCGCTTATGCTCTCTTCCATTCCGTCCTGCACGTCGCCCTGCCAGTAGAGTCCGCTCTTCAGTCGGTTGGTGCTCTTCCAGCGTGCGTATTCTTCTTCGAGCGACGGCTTCAGTGCCATTACGAACGATGTGTCGCCAAGCACCTTGTAAGCCTCATATATGGCAGCAGGGTTCCATGAACTGAACTTGTTCATCTTCTGCATTGCCTTGCCGTTGTTGCCGCGATACCATGTGTTCAGTATCTGGTGCAGATATGTCGAGTCGCGCAGCCAGCGTGTCTCCATCACGTGATGTCCTATTGCGCAGGCAATGAGGTTGTATTTGTCGGCATAAGAGCGCTGAACGAGGAATTCGGTCATGCCCAGTCCTACAGGAGTACGCTTGATGTGCTTGCGCAGCGACCACCAGCGGAAGTAGTAGATCTCTTCCATGTCCTTGTCGGGACATTCAAACAGAGGGATGTTCTTGCTCATCCATTCAGACGACTTGCTGTTGGGTATGTCCGTAACGATGTTCTCGTCCTCCATGTTGTTGAAGTATTCGGCATAGTGTGCAAAGTCGTCATACTTCAGCACTGTTGACGCTGAGTCGGCATCTGCCGATGCTGTCTTCACGTTTGCAATAGAGAATGATGCCAGCTTGTCCTGCTCGTCGGCACGTGGCATGTCAACATACTGGTCGGCAGGAGTCTCAATGCTCGGCTCAGTGAACAGGTCGCCTGTGCGGAATACTATTCGTGTTATGGCGTCAACGGGTGTGTCGAACATGCGTGCAGTTGCCTTCTTGCCGTTCACGAAGTATGTTCCCACGTGTCCGTCAACCGACAGCTTGGCTGTGATATGATATGTCTGTCCGGCGTCATAGTGCTTCAGCATGCCGCCATAGCGCGCTCCGCCCTTTACCTTCATTGTTGCGGCAGAGTCAAGCACGATGCGGGCACACATGTTGCCCTTGTCGTCAAGGAACTCTATGTTGAGCTGTCCGTGGTCGTTCTGTGCGGGCTTAACGTCGAAGTCAACAGTAAGCTCCTTCGTAGCCGGTATCAGTTTCTCCACTTTGGCGTAGTCATACGGATCCTTGTCGCTCAGTGTCAGCCATTCGCCGTTGAGCGTTACGGGTGCCCACAGCGGCGAGTAGATGTTCCAGTCTTTCATGTCCTGCAGTTTGGCATACTTGCTGAAGCTGCCTCCTGCATGTTCCGTAGCCTTTATCTTTACAGGTACAGGTATGCACGACACCCACATGTCTTCCTTGTTGTTGCTGTATGTAACCCACAGGTTCTTGTCCGGCGGTGTTCCGTTGCCTTCCAGTATGCCTCGTGTATACTGCGGTCCGTAGCTCTTGTAGTTGCCCCAGTGGCGTTCGGGTGTAACCTCGCCGTTCACCAGGTTGAGCGTTGTGTATTCCAGTCCGTCGTTGCTCAGCGATATAGCCAGCGGCCAGCGATATTCAGCCGGGTTATATACAGTGGCATAAGTGCCATCAGAAAGGCGCTGTCCCCATATCTTCGCGTTAGAGTTCACAAAGCCGTGAGCTCTCTTTGCCGGTTCTCTCCATGTGTTTCCGCCGTCGCTGCTTATGCTTGTCAGCGCGTGCTTCCAAAGTCCCACCTTGCGTCCGTCGGGCAGAGTGTATCCGCTGAACGCCTTGTAGGGAGTCTTCAGCGGCAGTATGTCGTCGTTTCTGTCAGCCTCTTCAACCCACTGCATTCTGTACATCGGGTTAGCCAGAATCTCGTCGCAGGCCTTAACAAACTCCTTGTCCTTTGCTTTCTTGTAGTAAGGATAGTCGGTGTTCTTTTCGTTAAATCCGTGGTTATAATATATAAAGTATATAGGACCGAATGTGCCGTCGGCCTTTATCTCCCTTACCACGCGGCCTATTCCGTTGCCGTCGTTGGGGTCGTCTTTCGGAGTGAGCGCCACGCCGTAGTTGCCCATTGCAATGAGGCGGTTGCTCTTAGACACATAGAAGCCCACGCGCTGGTGCATGATGGCCTTCAGGTCTTTTGCCACAACGCCCGGCCATGTCGGTTTGGTGTATCCGTCGGGCACGTTGTATTCAGGGAACAGCTCAACGGGCTTGGTCCATTTGTATCCGTCTACAGAAGTCTGCAGCATGGTCTTTCCGGGCGGCTCATGCTCGCTTCTCGGGTCGGTCAGGTAGTGCATGTAGAATTTGCCTTTCCAGTATGCCATCATGGGCTGATGGTTATAGAGCCATCCCTGTTCTCCTCTCATAGTCTGAATGCTGTGAACTCCCACAACGGGCGACAGTCCGCCGTCATGGCGTGCAGGCGTTGCCACGGTCGTTCCGGTGTAGTGAACGGCATCGCGGTTCTCCTTTATCAGGTTCTTCACAATCTCCTCGTCGGCCATGAACACCGTTCCGTGCTTGTGTCCTACAGGGAACTTTACGGCACCTGTCTGGTCCTGGAAATTCTTGAAGTCCTTTGTCCTTGCCGCTCCGTATATGCCGTGGCGGTAAGAGTCGTAGTAGATGTAATACCATCCGTTGACCATTGCCGTTGACGGACCTTCGCAGAAGCTCTCTGTGAACGGCTCCGACGCCTTGCTCCATGGGCCGTAGGGCGACTTGGCAAAAGCCACCTTGATGTTGCGCTGGTCTCTCGAGTTGTCTTTCAGCACCATCACGTAGTCGTCCTTGCCTCTTTTTACGAGAGTGGCGTCAATGCTGCTGAAGTCAGGGTCGATAAGCACCTTGGCCTTGCTGAACTTCTTGAAGTCTTTTGTCGTAACGTAGTACAGACGGTGATTGTTGTAGTGGTCTTCCTTATAGTCGGGAAACTTGCCCGGTATGCATGATGCCCATATTATCATATACTGCTTCTTCACGTCGTCGTAGAACAGTTCCGGTGCCCATACGTTCACCGTTGTAGGGTCTGTCATGACGTTTATCAGTCTTGGCTTGCTCCAGTGGATAAGATCTTTTGATGATGCATAACCAAAACCCTTGTCGCCCTTCCAGCTCGATGTCCATACCAGATGGAACGTGCCGTCGGGTCCTTTCACTATCGAAGGGTCGCGCATCACCTTCTGTTCTCCTACCGCCGGGCGCAGGAATGTGCCCTGTATGGTGTCCCATCTCAGTCCGTCATAGCTGTAGATAAAGCGCAGGCCTTCGTTGGCCGGCTCATGGAATGATGTGGAAACGTAAATGTCTTTCGCGTAAGAAAGATTTGGTGCCGTCGTTGTCAACATAACGATGGCAGACAAAAAAAGTTTTCTCATTTCAGTTTTTCTTGTTTATGTTATGACGCTCAGATTTTAGGTTTGTAATCATATTAATTAATGTAACTTTAAATTTTTTATTGTAACAATGCGTGCTTTTCTTCTCCTCCGTAGCCAGTTTTCATCTTTTCTTCTCCTTATTGTGCCGTGCCGTCAGTGCCCCTATGTGCCTGACAGACATAAAAATCAGTCATTCTGACGGCTTTTTCACGGCAGAAATGTTTTTGTTATACTTTTTTAAAGCAATTGAACCTCTTATGCATCATCAATGTAAACATATTTTGGTAATTTTGTACAAAAATTTACAAGCCGCCGGATTTGCGCCGTCCGCAGCCGCAGTTTTGCAGTATGGCGTGTGCGTGTTTTGTCTATGCAGCGGCACGTCGCAGGGCGTTGTCTGCCGATGACGGGTGCGGCATAACAGAGAGCGAACGTATAAAAACAAAAACATAAAGCCTATGAAGTTGAGAATATGTTTATTCCTTATGGCCACCATGATGCTTCTGAGCAATGGTCAGGCCAGTGTGAACGTGTTTACCGTAAAGGGCTGCGTTACCGACAAGGCGGGCAGGGGCATCAGCGGAGTGGTGGTCAACAACGGCATGGCCTTCACCCGTACAGACGCCAATGGCTACTGGACGCTGCGCACCGACACGTTTGTCAGCAAGTTTATAAGCATCTCCACGCCGGCTGCCTACAAGCTGCCTTCCAAGAACGGCATAGCCTCCGGCTTCTACGTGCCCGTCAGGACGGCCGTAAGCTCTAAGAGCTGCAACTTTGTGCTCGAAAAGCGCACCAAGCCTGCCGACAGGTTCAGCTACATAGCCATATCCGACCCGCAGATGCTTGATGCTGCCGACATGAAGAGATGGAACACCGAACTGGTGCCCGACATGCGTGCCGTGGTCGACTCGCTGAGCAAGACGCGCGAGGTGGTGGGCATCACCGTGGGCGACATCGTGTTCGACAATCTGCCGCTGCTGCGCAGCTATGCCGCGTCGTTCAAGAACATGAAGATAACCATGTTTCAGTGTATCGGCAACCACGACTTCGACAAGCGCTACAAGGGACTCAACAACGCGCGCCTTGGTGCCGGAGCCTACGGCGAGATGGCCTATGCGGCTGTGTTCGGACCTACCGACTATTCGTTCAACATAGGCAAGGCCCACGTCGTTACGCTGAAGAACATCAACTATAAGGGCAACAAGGCGTATGTTGAGACGCTCACGGAGAATCAGCTGCGCTGGCTTGCCAACGACCTGAAGTTTGTGCCCAAGGGCTCGCTCGTCATCCTCAACATGCACGCTGCCGCATGGAACAAGGACGACCCAGCCCAGAACATGCGCGGGGCTGCCTCGCTGCAGAAGTTGCTCGAGGGCTACAAGGTGCATGTGTTCTGCGGCCATACCCATTACTTTCAGAACGTTGTGGTCAACAGCAACCTCTATCAGCACAACATAGGAGCTGCCAGCGGAGCATGGTGGAACGGATGGCTCAACCGCTGCGGAGCGCCTAACGGATATATGGTGGTAGATGTCAACGGAAGCAGCGTCGAGTGGCAGTATAAGGCCACGGGCTTCCCCTTCTCGCGCCAGATGACGCTCTACGACAAGGGCGACTTCGGCACGCAGCCCGGATATGTCGTTGCCAACATCTGGGACTACGACCCTGCATGCAAGGTTGAGTGGTATCAGGACGGCAAACTGATGGGCACCATGCAGCGCTTCACGGGCGTCGACTTTGAGTTTGGCTCGCGCACGCTTGCTGCCGGACGCCCCGCCAACACGTCGCACCTGTTCAGATGCAAGCCCGTGGGCAACTATAAGGAGATAAAGGTGGTTATGACCAACCGCTTCGGCCGCACCGTCTCTGACGTCATCAGACCTCGCGTTTCTGTCATAGCTCACCGCGGAGGTGCCGGACTTTATCCCGAGAACACCATCGAGGCAATGCTCAATGCCGTGAAGCTCGGCGTAACCGACCTTGAGATGGACCTGCACGTAACCAAGGACGGGGTAGTGGTGGTTTCGCACGATCCCTATGTCAAAGGTTACGGACAGAAGTATCCCATCTATTCGCTCACATGGAAACAGCTTTCGGCAAAGGTCATCGGCAACGTAAAAGATCCTGCTTTCCCCGACAGCAAGCGCCTCTACACCCATGTGCCTATGGTGACGGCGCTCATCGATTCTGTTGAAACATACTGCCGTCAGCACCGCCTTGCGCCTGTAAGATACACCATAGAAATCAAGTCTGACGCCGCTCTCGACGGCAAACTTACGCCCGAATACAAGACCTTTGCCGACCTGTGTGTAAAGGCTCTCAGCACCCGCAACCTCGGTTCGCGCCTGCTCGTGCAGAGCTTCGACGTGCGCACGCTGAAGTATCTTCATGCCAAGTATCCGCAGATGCGCCTGCTCTACCTGATAGACAATACGTCGGGCGGCTACGATGCTGCCATGACCAAGCTCGGCTTTGTGCCTTATGCCGTCGGTCCCGACTATCCCATGGTCAATGCTGCCTTCGTAGCTAAAGCAAAGTCTGCCGGAATGCGCGTCATTCCTTACACCGTAGACACCAAGGCCGATGCGCAGAAGATGGTTAAGGCGGGCGTGAATGCCATCATAACCAACTATCCCGACAGGATGTTCGGATGGATAGGCAAGTAGACAGCGGCTCTGCCGTCATGTGGCTTGCACCAAGGCTTAATGCCGTGAACAGATATTTTTTTTGCATAATATAAGCAAAGCGTTGCTGAATTTTCTTCTTGTGATGACAGGGCCGGGCTTTCAGCCCCCGGCCCTTTTTTGTGTCTTTGCGCCCGGTTCGCGCCTTGTGTATTCGGGTCAGGCTGTCGGGGGCTGTTTTCTGATGATTTGCGTGATGTTAAAATGTAAGTAAATGGCGTGCTGTTCTTTCATAATGATATATCGTGTATGTGCGCTTTTGTTGCCGTATTAGTCTTCTGATAAGTCCGCTTTGCGCTTTTTGTTGCCTGTTTTCATGTGTTTTGAGTGCCGGTTTATGGCCGTCGGTCTGCAAAAGGCATGCTTTTGCCGTTTTATTACTATACATTTCGCTTTGCGTTATGCCGTCTTTCGCCTTCTGATTTGCGGTCTTTCGGCTTCCCGTTTGTGCCCTTTTGCACGGCGTCGTCATTCCTCTTGTTGCACATCCATGCATTATGTCTCAATATCTTTCTGATGTACTGCATTTTATTTTTGCACACAATTTTGCGCAAAAAATGGCACTGTTTCACCTAAATCTTATTCTGTCGCCGTTTAATGTTATTTTGCTGAATCAATATGTAAGATAAATTACGACTATGCTTTCTTTATGTATTTTCTGTGGCCTCTGTGCTGTTTTGTTTGTGTATTTGTTGAAATAATGACAATAAATTATCTGTTATTATTGCATATTGATAATAAATTATTATCTTTGCTGCCGTATTTTATGATTAATAAGAGAGAATATGAGCAAATTGATAAGGCCTGTAGACTATAAGCCGCTGCTGAACGTCAGGCAGACGGAGCAGGGCATAAAAATGATAAAAGACTTTTTTCAGCAGAATCTTTCAACGGAGCTTCGCCTCCGCCGTGTAACAGCACCGCTGTTTGTGCTTAAAGGTCTTGGCATAAACGACGACCTCAACGGCACGGAACGCCCCGTGACGTTTCCCATTAAGGATCTTGGCGACGCTCAGGCAGAGGTGGTTCACTCTCTTGCCAAGTGGAAACGGCTCACCTTGGCAGAGTATGCCGTTGAGCCGGGCTATGGCATCTACACCGACATGAACGCCATCAGGGCCGACGAGGAGCTTGACAATCTTCATTCGCTCTATGTCGACCAATGGGACTGGGAGATGGTTATGACGCGCGCCGAACGCAATCTCGACTTTCTTAAAAGCGTTGTCCGCCGCATCTATGCCGCCATCCTCCGTACCGAGTATCTTGTGTGCGAGCATTATTCGGCCCTTAAGCCCTTTCTGCCTTCCGACATCCATTTCGTCCACAGCGAAGACTTGCTTCAGATGTATCCCGACAAGAGCGTGAAAGAACGTGAAGACCTGATATGCAAGAAGTATGGCGCCGTGTTCATCATTGGCATCGGCGGCAATCTGTCTGACGGCAAGCCGCACGACGGTCGCGCTCCTGATTATGACGACTGGACCACGCCCAACAGCGACAGCCGTAACGGTCTCAACGGCGACATCCTTATCTGGTATCCCACGCTCGCCCGTGCCGTCGAGCTGTCGTCACTGGGCATACGTGTTGACAAAGAAGCACTGCTGCGCCAGTTGAAGCTGACGGGTCAGGAACATCGTTCAAGTCTGTATTTCCACAAAAAGCTCCTTGCCGGTGAACTGCCGTTGAGCATCGGCGGTGGAATAGGGCAGAGCCGCCTGTGCATGGTGCTGCTCCACAAAGCCCATTTAGGCGAGATACAGGCCAGCATCTGGCCCGAAGAGATGAGAAAAGAGTGTGAAGAATTGGGAATGGGGATTATATAATTTTAAGTGAAGAACGAAGAGCAGGCGCAAAGCGCAATCAGGCCTGAGCATTAAAAAAAATAAAAGTGAAAATATGAATGCCAAGCTAGTATAAAACAACATGACAATATAAAATAGGAAGTAATCGGATCACAGATCCTGATATTCCATTCCGGCAGATTGCAAATCAGCCGGCACAATAGCAAACGTAGTGAGTCTTACGAAAGTGAAGAGCATATTTAAGTGAAGAGTGAAGAACGAAGAGTGAAAAATCTATGTGCTAAAGTAGTGCTTGCGAAAAGGATCAACAAAGCATTTGGATTTTCCACTCTTCGCTTTTCATTTTTCACTTAAACACGCACTGCGTTTGCTATTGGCTTTAACTACTAGCCAACTCCGTTGGCGATAACTCCTTTAACTCCTAATCCAACTCCTTTAACTCCTGACAAGAACGTAATTATGAATTCCTAGCTTACTTCCAGTCCGAGTATTTCGCTTAGTCGTTCGAAGGCCTTGTTTGTATTTTTCAGTTCGTCAAAGCGTTCGCGGTTTGTCGGTATGCGCTTTATCTCTTCAGGCTTTGCCAGTCTTAGCGTCAGTGTTATGTCGCTGTTTCTCAGTGCCTTTATCAGCGTGTTGCGTATTCTGCCCTTAATCTTGTTTATCTCTTCTAGCAGAATCTCGTTGTCAACCACCACCTCGATGTTCGGAAACTCCTTTATTGTCGGCATCATGTTCTTCATGCGTGCCGCTATTCCCGTCATCTGCTGCGGCATACGGTTGCACATGCCTACCCATTGCGTCAGCATCTCGTCCTCTGTGAACGTGCTGTGCTCACCGTTGTCCAACACCTCTACGTCCTGCTCCGCCACCATCTTCGGCTCTTCGCCTTGACGTCTCAGGTTGGCAAACGTCTTGCCGATGCTGCCCAGTTTCAGGTTGCGCAGCTTCGTTGTTGTTGCCGGCTGTGCGGCCTTTGCTCCGTCGCCGTTGCTCATGCTGTTGTCGGTGCTGCTGCCTTCGCTTGCAGACACGACGCTCTCTGCCGCCTTCTCGGCATTGTGCTTGGCAATGGCCGTATGGCGGTTAACGCTGGGCTCGGCCGCGGCCACCTGCATAGCCGCCTTTGGCCTTTCGCCCATAAGTCTTTTAAACAGGGATTTCAGTCTCTTAGGGCAACGCCCCGAGGCTGCCCCTTCGTCGTCAGGCTGAGTTATCTGCGCTATCTCTATCAGCGTCAGCTCCACCAGCAGTCTCTTGTTGCTGCTCTGGCGGTAGTTTATGTCGCAGTCGTTGATAATACGCAGCGCCTTATACAGGAACGCCGAACTGCATTTGGCAGCCTGCGCCTTGTATTTCTCCGTCTGCGATGCACTCGCCTGCAGCAGCGGCAGCGTCTGTTCGTCCTTGGCCATCATCACGTTGCGCACGTGCACCGCCAGTCCGTTTATCAGATGTCCGCCGTCGAAGCCCTTGTTTATTATGTTGTTCAGCAGCACCATCACGTCTGCCGCCTTGTTCTCCAGGCACAGGTCGATGATGTTAAAGTAGTTGTCGGCGTCGAGCACGTTCAGGTCCTCAATCACCTTTTTATATGTGATGTTGCCCTGACAGAAACTTGCAGCCTGGTCGAACACCGACAGCGCGTCTCTCATTCCGCCGTCGGCCTTCTCCGCTATCACGTTCAGCGCCTCTTCCTCGTAAGTTATGCCTTCCTTGTCGGCCACCATCTTCAGGTGGTTGATGATGTTGGGCACCGTCATGCGCTCAAAGTCATAAATCTGACAGCGTGATATGATGGTAGGCAGAATCTTGTGCTTCTCTGTTGTCGCCAGGATGAATATCACGTGTGCAGGCGGTTCCTCAAGAGTCTTCAGAAATGCGTTGAATGCCGCTGTCGACAGCATGTGCACCTCGTCGATGATAAACACCTTATACTTACCAACCTGCGGCGGTATTCTTGTCTGTTCCATCAGAACCTTGATGTTCTCCACCGAGTTGTTGCTGGCAGCGTCGAGCTCAAAGATGTTATACGAGCGCTGTTCGTTGAACGCCTTGCAGCTTTCGCATTCGTTGCAGGCCTCACCTTCAGCAGTAGGGTTCTGGCAGTTGATGGCCTTGGCAAAGATACGTGCGCATGTAGTCTTGCCCACGCCCCTTGGTCCGCAGAACAGGTAGGCATGAGCCAACTTTCCGCTCTTCACCGCGTTTTTCAGCGTAGTGGTAAGAGCTGCCTGCCCCACAACCGAGTCGAAGGTCATAGGTCTGTATTTGCGCGCAGAAACAATATATTCTTTCATAATACAAAAAAAATCAAAGCGAAGATAACGTCCTCATTGCGTGTGCGTAATCTTCAAGCCATGCTTGAATGTTATGCAGAGATGCCGTATATCTTATGCAAAGAGATCGCAAATCGAATGCAGAATCATTAAGCCATGCTTGAATGTTATGCTGAGATGCCGTATATCTTATGCAAAGATACTTCAAATCGTACGAAAAACAAAATCTTATCAAATGTTTTGATTTATGTCTGATGTTTTTGTGGTTCTTGTTAGAAATTAAATAAGCACTACGTTTGGTGTTATTACTGCGGATTTGCGCTCCATGAGCTTTGATGGTTATCATCGGTAGTTAGAGTAGTTAAAGAAGTTATCGCCAACGGAGTTGGCTAGGAGTTAAAGTTATATGCAAACGTAGTACGTGTTTAAGTGAAGAATGAAAAGTGAAGAGTGAAAAATCCAAATGCGTTGTTGTCTTTTTTCGCAAGCACTACGTTTGCTAATGTTCCGGCGGATCTGCGCTCCGCCGGAATAAAGTATAAGAACCGAAGGTCAGCGTAGCTAATCTGCGATCCGATTACTTCCTATTTTGTATTGTCATGTTGTTTTAAGTTCGCTTATACATTTAGATTTTTCACTTTTAGTTACGCTTTTGCATTTGCTCTTCACTTAAACAAGCTGTATTTTAAGCGGATTAAATAAATCCTTATATTCAATTCCGGCGGAGCGCAGATCCGCCGGCACAATAGCCTTGTCGTTTATTATCAATTCTATTACAAAGAATAGAATCAACAAGGCATATGACTTTAACTCCTAGCCAACTCCGTTGGCGATAACTCCTTTAACTTCTTTAACTCCCAATGACAATACCCAACAAAGCATTTGGATTCTTCACTCTTCACTCTTCGTTCTTCACTTAGAAAATGCTCCTTTAACTCCCAATTACAATACCATTATTGTCTGTGGCTCTCAGCACCTTTGTTTTCTCACGATGCAAATGAACCATTATGCACCAAGGCGGTTGGTTGCTGGGTGCTTGTGTCTGTAAATTCTTTTATGTCAGATGCTTACGTGTATACGTTGTTGTCTGTTTTTTCGTTTTGTTTGTTCCGCCTACAGTACGGCTTCAAAAAAAATGCCGCTTTTGTTTACTTATTTATATAAAAAATATTACTTTTGCACCGGTGTTTCACATATTATATAATAACGTGGGGCATCATAAAAGAGCAAACATAAACCGGACTTTCATGGACGGAAATGTAAATTCGAACGACAATCTTGCGACGGCTAATAATGACGCTGGCGACGCCGTAGGCGTATCTCAACCTTTCAGATGGTACGTTGCGATAGTCAGCAATAACACCGAAAAAGTGTGTGCCGAAAAGATAGCTGCATTGGGCTACGACACATACGTTCCTACACAAAAAGAGCTGCGCCGCTGGAAGAACGGGCGCCGTAAAATCATCGACCGTATTGTTATTCCTGCAGCTGTCTTTGTGCGCTGCACCGAGGCCGACCGCCGCCATCATGTTGTCAACCTTCCTTTCGTAAAGCGCTTCATGGTCAACCGCGCCGCTGCCACCAACCAATACGGCTGGCATCCCGTAGCCATCGTGCCCGACCGTGAAATAGAGAAGCTCCGCTTTATCCTCTACAACTCCGATGCCGCCATCACTATCGAGCCCCTGCCGCTGCGTCTTGGCGACAAGGTGCGTGTCGTGCGCGGCAAACTCCTTGGACTAGAAGGCAACATCGTAAGATGCGAAAGCCACGACTCAGCCGATGCCGCCAACCTCGACATCGTAGTGCAGCTCGACATCCTCGGTTGTGCCCGCATGAACATATCGCCAACGGATCTGGAGAAAATATGAAAATGATTTATAATTAGCTACCGCTGAATAGCGTTCTTGTCTGGAGTTAAAGAAGTTATAGTAGTTATCGCTCACTAAGGTGAGCTAGGAGCATATTTAAGTGAAGAACGAAGAGTGAAGAGTGAAAAATCCAAATGCTAACGTAGTGCTTGCGATAATAATCAACAAGACTAATGTGCCGGCGGATCTGCGCTCCTCTGTTTCGGTAGTTAGAGTAGTTAAAGTAGTTATAGGAGTTAAAGTCATATGCCTTGTGGATTTTTTCAATATATGACGATCAATAATAACCAACAAGGCTAATGTGCCGGCGGATCTGCGCTCCGCCGGAATATAATATTAGGAACTCCTGATCCGCTAAAAATACCGCTGATTTAGGTGAAGTATAAATGATGCAATGACAAAATAGGAAGTAATCGGATCAAAGATCCTTATATTCAATTCCGGCGGAGCGCAGATCCGCCGGAACATTAGCAACGTAGTGCTTGCTTTCATATCTTCTTAACTCTGGTAGTTATAGTAGTTAAAGTCAAATGCCTTGTAGATTTTTTCAATGTGTTACGCTCGATAATAATCAACAAGACTAATGTGCCGGCTGATTTGCAATCTGCCGGAATATAATATTAGGAGCTGCGCTCCGCTAAAAATACCGCAGTTCCAAATGCTAATATTGTTGGTAGTTATAGTAGTTAAAGAAGTTAGAGTCAATAGTAAACGTAGTGCGTATTTAAGTGAAAAGATAAGAGTGAAGAGCAGGCGCAAAGCGCAATTAAAAATGAAAAATTAAAAGTGAAAAGTCAAAACGCCTGACGGAAGTGAAGAGTGAAGAGTTGGCGCAAAAGCCAGATGGGCTTCTGTTGAAAAAGGACAATTAAAGAGTAAAAATCTTAACGGCGCTTATTGCTAATCAATTATTTCATATATTTGTGCCGTAGAAGTTTATTAACGTATAGAATAAGGAGGAAAAGATGGAAAAGATAGTTTTATTGGCGGCTTTGATGCTTAGTCCGCTTGCAGGAAGATCCGAAACAGACCTGACGGGATGCTGGATTGAGCAGGTGCCTAAGGAAATAGCATATATGCGGGGCATGTGTCTTAACGACGACGGCAGCGCGGAGTCTATCGGTATGGCTACGCTGAGATACTGTTACTGGAGGACTGAAGGCGACCGCCTTATACTTGACGGAGAGAGCATCGGCAACGGACAGACGATAAATTTCTCTGACACGCTGCGCATTATCGACGTAGCTAAAGACACGCTGACACTCGAAAGGCGCATGAACAAGGTGGTGTATGTGCGCAAGTCGGCTATCAATGAGCCTATAAAAGGCAGAAGAGTGCAGCGTACTGCACATGCCGGCTTTGAATGGCGTGAGCTGAAAGGAGCCGGGATGAAGCTGAGGGTTCAGCGTAACGATAAGATAAGACTGATGGCCGATCCGCAGCTTCCGGGCATCGTGATGGTGAGAGACGGCGACGAGAGGCCGCACAGACTTATTCAGGTGTTCAGCATCAACGGCAATGACATCAACGGGGTGATAGACGCCATTGAGAAGGCCGGAGAATGGGACAAGGAACAGCCGGGTAAGTTTAAGCAGGTGAAGTCGGGGCGCGAGGGCGTGAAACGCTACGTGATGGTTCCTGACGGCGACTATGCCAAGGCAACGGATGAGCTTATGAAGACGGAGCCTGTGGCATCGACATGCAACGGATGGGGCGTAGGCAACAGCGGAAGCAGATATTTTGAGATGTATGACGGCCATCCGAGCAAGGTCGTGTTTGTAGAGATTGGTCAGGACGCTCCTCTGTTCGACGAAAACAGCGTAACGCTATGTGATGAGCCTGACAGCACCTTTTCGCGCGATGTGCTTTACACGATGAAGGGCGAGATGAGTCTGGCTCATGAGGTGCGCTCCTTCAGGCCCGACGGGACGGATGACGAATACTGGATAGTGGACAAGACCGGTCGTCTGGAGGATATGTACGACAAGATAACGGGAGGACAGAAAAACGGCAACCCTGTAAACGTAACTCTGCGACTGGAATATAACGGCAAATGGGACACCGGCTTCGCCGAAGACTACGACGGCGTGTTCTTCGTAAGGGAAATAGTGGAAATTAAGTGAAAAGCAGGCAGGCGCAAAAGCGCAATTAAAGAGTGAAAAATTAAAAGTGAAAAAAACATGCGCTAATATTATTGGTAGTTAAAGTAGTTAAAGAAGTTATCGCTCACAAAGGTGAGCTAGTAGTTAGAGTCATATGCATTGTTGATTCTTATCATAACTTCATAATCACTACGTTTGGTAATGTGCCGGCGGATCTGCGCTCCGCCGGAATATAATATAAGGATCTGAGATCCGCTAAAAATACCGCTGCCTTATGAAGTGAGTAATGAAAAATTTAATGCTATGTTTGCATTAAAAGTATAAGATGATGCTAAATAGGAAGTAATCGGATTAAAAAATTAGCTGCGCTGACCTTCGGTTCTGATATTCATTTCCGACCGATTGCAAATCAGCCGGCACATTAGCCTTGTTGGTTCTTATCGCACGCACTACGTTAGCTTTTGGATTTTTCACTCTTCACTCTCCTTATATTAGATTCCGGCCGATTGCAGATCAGCCGGCACATTAGCCTTCTTGGTTCTTTTCGCACGCACTACGTTAGCATTTGGATTTTTCACTCTTCACTCTTCACTTCCGTCAGGCGTTTTTCACTTTTAATTTTTCATTTTTATTTGCGCTTTTGCGCCTGCTCTTCACTTAAGCCCCCTTCCTGTGCAGCGTAATAACCGATATCTCGTGGCTTGCTCCGAAGCGGAAGGGGATGAAGCCGCCGGTGCCTACAGACACGTTGATGGCACGGTTGCCTTCATGATACAGACCGCCCCACTCTCTATACATCAGTCTGGCCGGCGACATGCCGAAGACGCTGAACTGCATGGCGTGAGTGTGACCGCTCAAAGTAAGCTGCGCCTTGCTGTCAGGCAGGATTTCCTTGCGCCACAGACGCGGATCGTGAGCAAGCATAAGCACAAAGCTAGAACTGTCTACTCCGGACATCGCCCTCTTAAGGTCTGTGCGCTTAGGCTCACCGCCACGGCCGTCGTTCTCAACGCCTGCAACAATTATCGAGTCGTTGCCGCGCTTAACGGTCTTGTTCTCGTTGAGCAATAGCGTCCAGCCAAATTCACGCTCACGACTGATAATCTCACGCTCATTGGCCACCTTAACAACGTCGTCGGCCTTGATATAGTCAGAATAGTCGTGATTGCCAAGAACAGAATAAACACCGTCTTTGGCGCTAAGGCTGCTCAGAAGCGGAATAAACCCGTAAAGCTCCTCGGGCGACATGTTCTGCAAATCGCCCGTAAACACTATCATGTCGGCCTTCTGAGCGTTGATGCTGTCGACAATACGCTCAAACACCTTCTTGTCCTTTCCGCGGTAAGTGCCGAGATGGGCATCGCTAAACTGCACTATGCGATAGCCGTCGAAGGCCTGAGGCAGGTCGGCAGAATAAAAGTCTTCATGGCGTATGTCGAGCTTCCGGAAGCCTATGGTGCTGCCGTAGACCACGATATATATCTGACCTATGGCCAGCAGCAGTCCGACAAGGTTGCCCCAGTTGTTCTTTGTGTGATGATAGCGGCAATGTCCCCAGCCGAGCAACGAGCATACGGCGAAGATAAACTTGGGGATGGCCAGCACACCGAAAAGAAACAGATAAACGTTGAGCAACTCGATGCGCTCGGGCGCAAAGTCGCGCGAGAACGTAAGCACCAGCGTATAGACAAAGAGAATGATACCCGGAGTCCACCACAACAGGCGCTGCCACCACAAATACCTGGTCTTACGGCGCAGCAGTCTTCTGTCGATGTAGATGTCAGACAGGATTATCATCAACACCAAAAGCACGAATATCCTTGCAATCATTTTTTCAGAAGATTAATTTTTAACTAAACATCAACTACAGCCCATTATCTGAATGCTATCTCCTCACCACGGCAAGAGTCGAGGAAACGTCCGTCGTCGTAGACATGCACGCCGTTGCAGAACGTGTGAACCACGCGCCAGTTGAACGTATGTCCCTCCATAGGGCTCCATCCGCACTTGCTCTGTATGACGTCTTTCGTAACCGTCCACGGACTGCCAGGGCGCACAACAACGACATCGCCCTTATAGCCCTTGCGGAGAAAACCGCGCCCGCGCACATCAAAAAGGCGTGCGGGATTGTGGCACATAAGCTCTACGAGCCGTTCTATAGACATAACCTTATTATCTACAAGCTCGAGCATGGACACGAGCGAGAACTGTATCATGGGCATGCCTGAGGCTGCACGGGCGCATCCGCCCTGCTTGTCGGCCCACTGATGGGGGGCATGGTCGGTGCCTATTACTGATATGCGGCCGTCGGAGAGCGCACGCCTCAGAGCGTCGCGGTCGGCAAGTGTCTTTACTGCCGGGTTGCACTTTATCCTTGTGCCAAGCGTGGCATAGTCGGCATCAGAGAAAAACAGATGGGCAACCACAGCCTCAGCCGTTATATCAGGCATGGCATCGTGCCACGGCTCAAACAGCTGCAGCTCGCGAGCCGTTGTAAGATGAGCCACATGAAGACGCGCGCCATGCTTGCGCGCCATGCTTACGGCAAGCTCTGTAGACTTATAGCAAGCCTCCTCGCTGCGTATCTGCGGATGCAGGGCCACATCGGGATCGTCGCCATGAGCGGCCTTTGCAGCAGCCATGTTGGCATTGATTATGCCGGTGTCCTCACAATGTGTCATGACGGGGACACGGGCTTCGCTGAATATACGTTCGAGAGCCTCACGGCGATCAACGAGCATGTTGCCCGTTGACGAGCCCATAAACAGCTTTATGCCGGGCACACGATGAACGTCGAGCCGGCTGAACAGGTCGACATTATCGTTGGTTGCACCGAAGAAGAACGAATAGTTGACGTGGCTCTTTGCCGCCGCCAATGTGCGCTTCTCTTCGAGAGCCTCAAGCGTGGTGGTCTGCGGCACGGTGTTAGGCATGTCGAAATAAGACGTAACACCGCCATAGGCCGCAGCACGGCTCTCAGAACTTATGTCGGCCTTTGCCGTAAGGCCAGGCTCACGAAAATGCACATGGTCGTCGATAACGCCCGGAAGCACGTAGCATCCCGAAGCATCAACCACCTTATCAAAATGTTCACTGCCAGAAATAAAATTGTCTTGGAGAATGTCTGATATCAAACCATTCTCCAAGACAACCGAGCCACGGAACGACTTTCCCTCGTTGACCAGCGTGGCGTCTTTTATCAATAATCTCATAATATCTTTTAAAGCCCCTGTATATGTTCCTTTTTTGCGGTTAAGCCTGACGCCCTTGTCACTCTGCTCCCTCAACGGTCTCGCTCAGAGAGTCTTCTGATCCCGGCTGTGCCAGTTCGTTGGGCGTAGGAGGCGCCAGCGTCGGGTCGTCTGTCCCGTCGGGCATTGCCGTACCGTTCATTATAGCCTGGTTCTGCTGTGCCTTGCGGTAATAGTCGCGCACGTAAGGATCGTTCTTGAAGTTGTCAGTTGCCTTGCTCATTATATCCTCAATCCAGGGTGAAAGTTCGGGATATCTGTGGCCGGCTGTAATCATGAAGAACACGCCCGGACCCAGCACGTTGTCGAAATTCTCAACGATGAACGACGTTACGAGCTTGTCTTCCTTCTCAACAATCTGTGCAGCCTTCTGCGACAGTTTTGCGTTCACCTCGTTGATGTCGTGTCCGTCCATTATGGCCTGACTCTGCAGGTGGCCCAGTTCGCCAACCTCGCTCTCCAGCTGGTTGTACTTCTCGATAAACTTAAACAGCTTGTCGTTAAGCGGCGTTCCGCTCACCTTCTGCTGCGTGTTGTCTATCTTTATCTGTATTTCGCCGCTCTCGAGCACCACCGGCATAAGGCTCTCATCGTCCATGAAGAGAGTTGCTATACGCGTAGAATCGAGCGCCCCCGAAAAATGAAACTGTCCGTGAACTATGTCGCAAGAGTCGATATTCTTCAGGTCGTCGCCTTCATAAACCTTAAGAAACAGCATGCGGCCGTCTAACGTAGGAACATTAGATGAACCTTGAATGTTGTAAGAGTTTACACACGACGTAAACACGGCAAAAGCCCCCAGAAGAGTTAAAAGAGTCTTAACCATAACCTTGTTTTGTAATATTAGCACAAAATTACAACGTATTATCGATGTAAGAAAAATTTTTCATGCAATTTAAAATAAATACACTGACTTTTAGAGTTTTTTTGCCTCTTTAGCCAGCTCGCCTGATATTCTGTGAGTTGTATAAATCTCAAGCATGGCAGCAACAAGGAGCAGGAGCACCCAGTTGTTGTGAACATAAGTGACGTAATTGAAGTATCCGTCGGGCGAAAGCTTGAGAAACAGGGGCAGCAGCAGGCCATAAGAGTTTTCGACCATCAGCAGTGCCGAAAGAATAAACAGCACGTCGCCCGTGACCATGATACGGCGCAGACGCCTGATGGTGAAGTTGTTGCCGCTGTAGGTCTGCATCATCTGCATAGAAGCAAAACACAAGGCACCCACAAGAAATATCCACGAAGCCATGAGCATCGTGCCAAAGACATAAAGTCCGGCACCGGCCACCATGAGCACCGCACCCGAAAGCAGAACTATAGTCTGCAGTTTATTTAGCTGTTTCATCGTTATCTGTTACTGGTTTTTGGTCATCACTAAGCACGAATATATCCTCGTCGTCGGCTTTCATAAAGTAGTTCTCGCGAGCTATCTTTGTGATGGCCTTGGGGTTGCGCTTCAGTTCCTTTATCTTCTGTTCGTCCTGCTCATACTGCATGTTGTAGGCGTCAATCTGCTCCTTCAGCTCGCTAACGAGTATTCTGTTGCGCACATGCTTCAGCAGGCTGTTCTCATCGAGGAACCCGACAATGAGGACACCGAAAATTATCACAATCCAATATTTGTTGTGACTTATAAAATTCAGAATAGGATATAAACGTCTGCTCATTAAATTTACACGGTTTCGTTACGCAACGGCAACAGTACACACGACATATAAACGGGCTTTAGCCGCCGTAACGCTGCATATTTTTGTGCAAAGATAATGCAAGTTGGGAATATAACAAAATAATAAAGGTCTTTTAACCCAAATCAGTCATTAGGATTCGGTCGGGATTTTTGCTTTATTTTGAGCGGATTTTCGTTAGATTTTTCGCAGTCATAGCGGGCTATGTCAAGAAAAATCTGACTAAAAGACGCCAATAGAAACAAAAAGACCGGCTGAAAGCATCAATGCACAAAATTGATAAAATAATATGCTGTCTAATGACCGATTTGGGTTAAATTGTAATAAACAAATGCATCGCGTGGTGTCATTTTGAACCGGCATATACGTCTGTCAATGACACAATGCTGCGACATACGGCCGTATTTAAATTTATTTGAAAGCAAAAGCGCGTATTTACATCACACGGCAATCTTCAGCGGCAACAATAAATACGGCAAACGGAAAGATGGACATGGCACGACATACACTAAATAATGCCATAAAAAGGCTGGCATAAAGGGGAATACTGACGACAACGCATCAGATATAAATCAACAATACAGCTGAACCATGATGTCTTTTTCAAGACAAATCAGAAGCGCGTGAGCTGCAGCGTGGCATAGTCAGAGCGCAATACAAGATTGTCGCCGTCGGCAACCACCACATCAAAGGTTGTCTCAGTAGAGTTGATTCCGAACGGCAGCAGGTCTTCCACGGTAGCGTCAACGCCGTTGTCGCTCGTAGCATCCCTCTGCTTAAAGTCTTTCATCACCACCTTTGTCTCTCCGTCCTCATATCCGAAGCGGCCTATGTATGTGCCATAGCCGTTGGGGCCCTGCTTCTCGGACACCTCAACCACATATCTCGTTATGCTGTAATAAAGGCGCGTACACTCGTGCATGCGTCCGTCAGCCCTCGTTTCAAAGCGTTCCAGTTTCCAGAATCCTTCTATATCGCTGTTTACAGGCTCCTTAAAGTCGCAGCCCGACATAGCCAGAGCCATGACGGCAGCAACGATCCATCCTATTATCTTGACCATAAAACTCCTATTTTGGTTATTGTTATCATGCAGCCCATGCTGTCGCCTATATAGCTGCCCTTGTCGTATCCGCAGGCCAGTCTGAAGTTCCATCCCGCAGCCTTGCGCGGACTGTATGCCACTTCTGCCAGCGTACTTCCCTGACGCATCATGCGGTCGAGCGGCACCTTGTATGTTCCCCAGTGGCGCATGTACGACAGCAGCAGGCGATACGACCACTCGTCAGACGGATTGCCGCCAATGCCTATATGATGGGCCTTTACGCGGTTGCTCCTGAACATATTGGTTCCGTCGGCATTATATATTGGTCCGGGCAGAAACGGATGGCCCATTCCCATACCCCAGTGCTGCCAGTTGTAGTCGTGGTTATAGTAGTTGTCGCCGCCGCTCATCTGTATCTCATGAAACGAACCGCCAACACCGTCATAAAGCAGCGGTCCGGTCTGATCGGTTGTGCACAGCCCTTCCCACAGCAGAGTGGACACAAAGGGATTCTCCGGCAACGTTAGTTCCACGCCTATATGCCCGTCTTTCCAGCGTCCATACTGCCACGTGAGCTGCGAGTGGTCGTCAAAATAATGCTCGTAATAGCATCTCAGTTTCCATGTCGGCGCCGTATAGTTGAGCGCAAAGTTCCAGCTTCCCACATGGTTGCCCTCCACGTTCTGCAGCGTGCTCTCCTGTATAGGTATGATGGCCTTCAGATATTCTTTTATCCCGCCGGGCATCTTTGCCACACACGTTGTGGTTCCGTCGTCATTCTTGCGCCACTTGCTTCCGCCAAACTGCGCCGCCTCGATCATTCCGATTTCCATCGTAACTGGTATCTTCTTTGGATTTCCCACTCTGAGCATGGCCGACTTGCTGTGATATATCACACCTCTGGTGAACGTCTCGCCTGGCTTTACAAAGTCCGACCGCCAGTCGCCGTCTGTCAGCCATCCGTAGCCGAAATGAAACTTGGCAGCCACCCATCCTTTGGTGTAAGGCAGATTCTGATATTCCTTCACCTCAAGACGCACCTGCGGCACAGGACGTGCCCCGGGACCTTCAACCATCATGCCGCTGCTTAGCCTCATGTTCTTGTCCAGCGGAAAGGCTTCGCGCTCCTTGCTGCCTATGCTCAGCGTTATATTGCGCCATGACACATCGACAAAAGCCTGCTGAACAACAAAGTCTGAAGTCTGATTAACGGCTCCGGCCAAGTCGAGTCCTGCCTCCAGACGCCAGTCGGCACCCAACTTTCCGGCATAGTCTACACCCGCTCTGAGATATCCGCTGCACGGCTCTACACCCGACAGGCCATAGCGGTTGGCCGTAAACCACATAGGGGCATAGGCGCCCGTAGACACATTGGCAGACGTCTCCAGCTTATATCTCAGCGTGTCGCCTCCGGCAAATGCCGCGGCAAGAGGCAACATACTCAGCAATAATAACAGTTTAAGCGATTTCATCAGAATTAATCTTTCACCTTAACTAAACACCTTGATGCTCTTTATCTAAAAGGCATGCTACATATTATAAATCTAGTTATACCGTTGTCCTGCAAACATCCATGAGCCTTCTTTACGCAAGTATTAAGGCAATTAACATGCCCTTTCTCACCAGACATGGCACAGTTGTCCTATTGTTACAATAAGTCAAGATATGCAGGAATGGTTTGAAGGACACCAATAATCTAGTTACATTTGATTTTCAGGGCGCAAAATTACAATAAAAAACCTGACAGATAAAAATATTTTTGTTAAAAACATAGTAATATTTTTAAAATATACGCACTTGTATGCTTGCATTTTGCACACTCTACTTAACATAATCGGGACACATTCTGCTCACGCGCATTACAAAATGCAATATACCGACACGACACAAACGGCACAAGCTAAATAAGAGACAAAATAAAAGCAGCCACGAACAATGGCTGCATATAAGACAAAAAGTGCGCAATGCGGCATAACACCTTATGCCGCGATTGCGCAAAAGCTATATTTATTACTAACATCTAATACTTTCCGCAGGCTGTTTGCCGGCCTGTGGTCAGAAGCCTATTTCCTGCCCTCGGGCAAACACGCGGCGTATCACAGGCGACGTGTAGGCATAAGGGATGTAGTCAATCGAAGGTATCGGCTCTGTTATAAAGAAGTTAGCCACTTTGCCCACGGCTATCGAACCGTAGTCGCGGCTGAGCCCCATAGCATAAGCCGAGTTTATCGTGGCGGCATTGATGGCCTCTGCAGGCAGCAGTCTCAGCTTGATACAAGCCAGAGACACAATAAACTTCATGTCGCCCGATGGAGTTGATCCGGGATTATAGTCGCTGGCAACGGCAACGCCAAGTCCGGCGTCAACCATCTTACGTGCCAGTGCATAAGGCAGATTAAGGAAGAACGACGTGCCGGGCAGCACCGTAGGCATAGTGCCGCTGCCGCGCAGCAGCTCTATCTCCTCTTCGGTCATGCTCTCCAGATGGTCTACAGACAAGGCATTGCGCTTCACGCCTACCTCTACGCCGCCCGACGATGCCAGTTCGTCGGCATGTATCTTGGGCAGCATTCCCCATTTTGCTCCGGCCTCAAGTATGCGGTCGGTCTCTTCTGGGGTAAAGAAGCCTTCGTCGCAGAACACGTCTACATAGTCGGCAATATGCTCGCGCCCTACCTCTGGTATCATCTCCTCTACAACAAGACGTACATATTCGTCCTGGGTGTACTGGCGTCCTACTGCATGCGCACCAAGGAAGGTAGACACCACCTTTATAGGTGCCGTCTCCTTTATGCGCTTTATCACGCGCAGCATCTTCAGCTCGTCTTCGGTGTTAAGGCCGTAGCCGCTCTTTATCTCAACGCAGCCCGTACCCTTCATCACCACCTCGCGCACACGCCTCATGGCCTGCTCATAGAGCTGGTCCTCTGTCATGGTGTGCAGCAGGTCGGCAGAGTTGAGTATGCCTCCGCCGCGTTTGGCTATCTCGGCATAGCTCAGGCCTCTTATCTTGTCGACAAACTCGCCCTCGCGGCTTCCCGCATACACTATGTGGGTATGCGGGTCGCACCATGACGGCATCAGCGTTCCGCCTTCGGCGTCGACAACGGTGTCTGCAGCAGCTTCAGCATCCGTCAGACTGTCCATCGTGCCGAATCCGGTTATCAGTCCGTCTTCGACTGTCAGATAGGCGTCGTTTATCTGCTCCAGCGTCTGCATCTCGCTGCCCTGCAGCCTCAGCTTGCCGTGCCGGTCTATTCCGGCCAGTGTCTTTATATTCTTTACAAGCAGTCTCATCGGCTTGATTATTTTACATTTTCCTTAGTGTCATGCTTATTCGGCATGCTCTCTCAGGAAGTCAATAGAGTTCTTTATGTGAGGATACATCACTTCGTCGTTCACGATGAACGGCACTACCTTGCGGTATTCATCATGCAGCTTCTCGATTACAGGAGACGACTTCAGCGGACGTCTGAACTCAAGAGCCTGAGCAGCATTAAACAGCTCTATTGCCAGCACACGCTCCGTGTTGAGCACCACCTTATAGAGCTTTATTGCAGCGTTGGCACCCATGCTCACATGGTCTTCCTGACCCTGGCTCGAAGGTATGCTGTCTACAGATGCAGGCGAGCACAGATTCTTGTTAAGGCTTACTATTGACGCAGCTGTGTATTGTGTAATCATAAATCCGCTGTTTACGCCTGGAGTTGCAACGAGGAAGCTTGGCAGGTCTCTTGTGCCCGACACGAGCTTGTAGATTCGTCTTTCTGATATATTAGCCAGTTCGCTCAGTGCCATTGCAAGGAAGTCCATTGGCAGTGCGATAGGCTCTCCGTGGAAGTTTCCGGCAGAGATAATCAGGTCTTCGTCAGGACATACAGTCGGGTTGTCTGTTGCCGAGTTGATTTCAGTGTCGATCACTGACTTAACGTATGCCATTGAGTCCTTGGCTGCGCCATGAACCTGCGGAATGCAGCGGAACGAATACGGGTCCTGAACATAAGATTTGGGCTTCTCTATTATCTCGCTGCCCTCAAGCAGTTGCCTCATGTTTGCAGCAGTCTGTATCTGGCCCTTGTGAGGTCTTACCTGATGTACGGCGTCTGTGAAAGGAGACACCAGTCCATAATATGCGTCAAGCGACATGGCAGCAATCTTGTCTGCCCATTTGCTCAGGCGTTCGCCCTGCAGCAATGCCCATACGGCAAACGAACTCATGTTCTGTGTTCCGTTGAGCAGAGCCAGACCTTCTTTCGATCCGAGCTGTATCGGCTCCCATCCGTTCTCCTTCAGCATCTCGGCTCCTGTCATCACCTTACCCTTATACTCTACGTCACCGAGTCCTACGAGCGGCAGACAGAGGTGTGCCAGAGGCACAAGGTCGCCGGATGCGCCAAGTGAGCCTTGCATGTAGACAATAGGATAAACATCGTTGTTGAAGAAGTCGACAAGTCTCTCTACGGTATCAAGCTTGCAGCCTGAGTATCCATAGCTCAGCGACTGTATCTTCAGCAGCAGCATTATCTTTACTATATCGTTAGGCACGCGGTCGCCTGTGCCGCATGCATGCGACATCATCAGGTTTATCTGCAACTGCGAAAGCTGGTCGTTGCCGATAGACACGTTGCAGAGAGAGCCGAATCCTGTTGTTACGCCATAGATAGGCTTCTCTGTCTCTTCTATCTTCTTGTCGAGATATTCACGGCAGCGTACGATGCGCTTGCGTGCGTCTTCACTAAGTTCGAGTTTATAACCTTTTTCTATTATCTCACCGATACGTTCAATCGTGAGATGTTCTGCTGATATTTGGTGAATCATTGTGTATTTAAATTTAAAGTTATGTGTGTGTGTTTAGAAGTTAAAGAAGTTAGAGTAGTTAAAGGAGTTAAAGTCATATGTCTTGTAGACACACAATTATAAATTATAATTCATAATTGACTAACGCCTAATCTTGTTTCATAATCAGGACATTGTTTCTTAGTCCTTAATTATTTACTTAATTACTTCAAGGCATTTGACTTTAACTACTTTAACTCCTTCTAACTACTGAATTTACTTCACTGCGTTATCTATTATCTCATCATCCACGAAGTTAGGCATCGTAACCTTCAGGTTCGGGGTGCGTGCCATTTCGCGCTCAATGCTGTGTATAGAGCCTTCATTGCGTGCCCAGCTGCGGCGTGCAATACCGTTGTTTACGTCCCAGAACAGCATTTCGCGTATGTGGCGTGCGCTGTCTTCGCCTCCGTCTATCATCATGCCGAAGCCGCCGTTGATAACTTCGCCCCAGCCTACTCCGCCACCATTATGGATAGATACCCATGTGGCACCTCTGAACGAGTCGCCTATAACGTTCTGAACAGCCATGTCGGCACAGAACTGCGAACCGTCGTATATGTTACTTGTCTCACGGAACGGAGAGTCTGTTCCTGATACGTCGTGATGGTCGCGGCCAAGCACTACCGGACGTGTTATCTCGCCCTTCTTTATTGCCTCGTTGAATGCCAGAGCTATCTTTGCGCGGCCTTCGGCGTCGGCATACAATATACGTGCCTGTGAGCCTACTACGAGATGGTTGCGGCCGGCCTCCTTTATCCAGTGGATGTTGTCTTCCATCTGGTGCTGTATCTCCTCCGGTGCTGTCTTGCATATATCCTCGAGCACCTCTACAGCCAGACGGTCGGTTACAGCCAGGTCTTCGGGCTTGCCTGATGTACATACCCATCTGAACGGACCGAAGCCGTAGTCGAAGAACATCGGACCCATGATGTCCTGAACGTATGAAGGATATCTGAACTTGCCGTCGGCAGCCATGATGTCAGCTCCAGCACGCTCTGACTGCAGCAGGAATGCGTTTCCGTAGTCGAAGAAGTACATGCCGCGCTCTGTCAGCTTGTTGATTGCAGCAACCTGCCTGCGCAGAGATGCCTGCACACGCTCACGGAACAGTTCGGGATTCTCTGCCATCATCTGCTTCGACTCCTCAAATGTCATGTCAACAGGATAATATCCTCCTGCCCATGGGTTGTGCAGAGATGTCTGGTCGCTGCCAAGGTCTACCTTTATGTTTTCTTCTGCCAGGCGTTCCCACAGGTCAACCACGTTGCCCACGTATGCCATAGACACAGTCTTGCGCTCCTCTACGGCCTTTCTTATTGCCGGTATCAGTTCGTTCAGGTCAGAGTGCAGTTCGTCTACCCAGCCCTGGTCATAGCGTTTCTGTGCAGCCTTAGGATTAATCTCGGCAACAACGCTGACCACTCCGGCTATATTTCCAGCCTTAGGCTGTGCACCTGACATACCGCCAAGACCTGACGACACGAACAGCATGCCGTGTATGTCCTTGCGGCCCGGTTCTTTCTTCATCTGCATACGTGCAGCGTTGAGCACAGTTATCGTTGTGCCGTGAACGATGCCCTGCGGACCGATATACATATACGATCCGGCTGTCATCTGTCCATACTGGCTGACGCCAAGTGCGTTCATGCGCTCCCAGTCGTCTGGCTTTGAGTAGTTAGGTATCACCATACCGTTTGTAACAACCACTCTCGGGGCATTCTTGTGCGACGGGAAGAGTCCCAGCGGATGACCTGAATACATCACGAGTGTCTGCTCGTCTGTCATCTCGCTCAGATACTTCATAGTCAGCAGATACTGTGCCCAGTTCTGGAATGCGGCACCGTTGCCTCCGTATACGATAAGCTCATGAGGATGCTGAGCCACTGCCGGGTTCAAGTTGTTCTGTATCATGAGCATGATGGCAGCAGCCTGCTCCGACTTGTGCGGATACTCGTCAATGCTGCGTGCATACATGTCGTATGTAGGTCTGAATCTGTACATATATATGCGTCCGTAGTCGCGCAGCTCGGCAGCAAACTCCGGTGCAAGTGTCTTGTGGAATTTCTTAGGGAAATATCTCAGGGCATTGCGCAGTGCAAGCTTCTTTTCGTCTTCTGTAAGTATCTCCTTACGCTTTGGCGCATGGTTCACTTCTTTGTCATACTCACGCGGCTCCGGCAGCACGTCTGGTATGCCGGCACGTATCGCCGCCTTAAATTCCTCGTTTGTCATAATATTTAGGATTTTTCTGTTGTTTATTCGTTATGTTTCTCTCGGTCTTGCCTCAATCAGTTACCGCTGATTACTCGCTCAACCATCTGCATTATCTCAGCCTCCTGCTTTGTGGCCTCAGCCATCAGCGCCTCAGCCTCACCTATAAGAGCCTTGGCTGCATCCTGGTCTTTCAGCGACGAAGCGTTTATCTTGACGTTCAGTCCGGCGCCCATCACGGCTGCTCTTGCTGCCAGTGCGCCAACGCCTGCGTCAGACACGCTGTTCGGGTTGCCGGTCTCTACCATCGCCCTGCACAGTTCAAACACCTGTGCCGATGTCTTCATTGTCTCCAGCGGCACCTGTGCAGCAAACAGTGTTGCCTTCTGTATGGCCTCTGAGCGCAACTGCTTCTCTTCGTCTGTTCCTTTCGGCATTCCGAAGGCTGCCATTATGCGGTTAAAGGCCTCTGTGTCGTCGTCAACGAGGCGCAGCAGCTCTGTCTCGAGCACCATGCCCTTGTCTGCCCACTGACTGAACTCGTTCCAGCGGTCGTCCCATCCGGGTTTGTGTGCCGACAGGTTAGCCACCATCGTTGCCAGCGCGGCTCCCAGTGCTCCCATGTATGCAGCCACTGATCCGCCGCCGGGTGCAGGAGATTCTCTTGCTGTCTCGTCAGCAAATCCCTTCACTGTCAGCGCCGTCAGTCTCTTTGCCTTCTTCTGGTCGGCCTCGAGCAGCATCTCCACAACCTTCTCCTCGGGTACAAACGGACGCAGGTCGTCGAGTCCCATCGACTTCACGGCTATGTTCATTATGTCTTCTTCAGGAATACCTGTCGATCTGTGCTGTTTCTCAAGGAAATACTTTCCGGCGTCTACAATAGATCGTTTTGGCACAAGACCTACGATTTCTGTTCCCGTTACTCTCAGTCCTCTGTTCTGAGCGCAGCGGCACACCTCGTCGAATGCCACATGCAGCGGCGTAACGTTGATGTTAGTTATGTTCATTGACACCTGTGCGATTCCGTATTCCTCGATAAACCATCCTATGGCCTTTGTCGACTTCAGCGTACCGGGCTGCATTATCGTCTTTCCGTCTGCGTCTTTCTTCACCTTGCCTGTTATCGGGTTGCCTTCGCGCACCGGTCTTCCCTTCTCTCTCACGTCAAAGGCCACTGCGTTTGCCCTGCGTGTAGATGTGGTGTTAAGGTTAAAGTTTACGGCAATCAGAAAGTCGCGTGCTCCTACAGCCGTACATCCCGTGCGTGCCACGCCCTCGTCAAAGGGTCTTGCACCGAAGTCGGGAGCCTTGTCGGCGTCGCCCATCTTCTCCGGCAGCGCCTCATACTCACCGGCTCTGCACACGGCCAGATTGCGTCTTTCAGGTTTCAGAGCGGCCTCTTCATAGCAGTAGCATGGTATCTGCAGCTCGTCGGCAATGCGCTTTGCCAGTTTTCTTGCCAGCTCGGCACACTCTTCAAGAGTTATTCCGCTTACCGGCACCAGCGGCAGCACGTCTGTAGCGCCCATACGCGGATGAGCACCGTGATGCTTGCGCATGTCTATAAGTTCACCGGCCTTCTTAACAGCCTTGAAAGCAGCCTCGACAACAGCCTCGGGCTCACCAACAAAAGTAACCACCGTGCGGTTAGTAGCCTCACCCGGGTCAACATCGAGCAGTTTTACGCCGCCGGCTTCCTCAATCACATCGGTAATCTGTTTTATAACATTCTTGTCGCGTCCTTCGCTGAAGTTGGGCACGCACTCCACAATCTGTTTTATCTTTGCCATAGTATTATTAAAATATTGTATAGTTTCTTTATGTTTTTCTTATTAGATGCATGGCAGAATGTTGCTGCCGGCCGTCGCCTCAAAGACGCCACAACATGCCGCAAACCTTCTCTCTGCCTTTACAAAGATATGATTTTAGAATAAAAGTCGCAAAAAATATGGGTTAAAAATACAAAGATTATTTCATTAAATTTTAAGGCCGGCCGCCGTCTCATGCCGTCTTAAAATATCAATTTAAAACAAAAGACGGCGATATCAAAACACTATCCTCATTCATTCACAGAAACAGCTTTAAACATTGCAGTTTACAGCCACGATTACTTACAATACGCCATTTCGTCTTTCATCATACATTTATGCCACCAGACGCCATCAGTCCTCACATTTTTAGTAATTTTTCAGCACATCATGTCCCGTCATCACGCCCTCACATCTGACACATTTCTCATTCCTCACCCCATAATCACACAAAAATAAACGGCTCTTCATCCGAAAAGCCGTCAACATCATATAATAACATAACAATTTGCATCCCGTCCCCGTTCGTCATACCATCCATGTAATAAGGGTATTTTTAGCGGATTAAATAAATCCTTATACTCAATTCCGGCGGAGCGCAGATCCGCCGGCACAACAGCAACGTAGTGCGTGCGCTTCGTCGATTATTATCAATTGTATTACATCGAATAGAATCAACAAATCATTTGACTTTAACTACTAGCTCACCTTAGTGAGCGATAACTTCTCTAACTACTTTAACTCCCAAAAACAATAGCACTGATCCGCCGGCACATTAGCAAACGTAGTGCGTGCGCTTCGTCGATTATTGTCAATTGTATTACATCGAATAGAATCAACAAGGCATTTGACTTTAACTACTAGCCAACTCCGTTGGCGATAACTCCTTTAACTACTTTAACTCCAAATGATTTAACTTAAACTAGTAGTTCTTATTATCAATATACACCTCGAGCAGCTTCGACACGCGGTCTTCGTTGTTCGGCACCACGTCCATGTCTGCAACGCAGGCAGGCACGAGGCAGCTCATGCCCTTTGTCAGATGCACCTGCTTTATCTCAGGCTCTTCGCCCTTCCACGACCTTATCACGATGTCGCTGCTGCCCTCAAGACACATATACACCACGAAGCTGTCATACTTATACAGCTTTCTGTGGAAGGCACGGTTCACCTCCAGCAGCTTCACAGTAAAGAACCTGTTCTCTGCCAGCAGCACCGGATAGTTCATCTTGCGCGTGTAGTGCGTGCGGTAGTCGTCCTCCACCTTATAGTCCAGCGCCTCCGATGCCAGCGCCGTGTGCAGTGCCCTTGGCTTGCCGTCAAGTCCCGGACGGTTATAGTCGAATATGCGGTATGTCAGATCAGAGCTCTGCTGCACCTCAGCCAGCAGCGTACCGCTGCATATCGCATGGATGCGCCCTGACGGTATGTAGAACACGTCGCCCTCCTTCACGTCGTGCGATGCCAGTACGTCACAGATGCTGCCGTCCTCTATGCGCTTGCCGTATTCATATTTCGATATCAGACTCTTAAAGCCGCTGTAGAGCTTAGCTCCCGGCTTTGTGTCCATAATATACCACATCTCCGTCTTGCCGAACGAATCGTGATATTTCTTTGCCATCTCGTCGTTGGGATGCACCTGTATCGACAAGTCCTTCGCAGCGTCGATAAACTTTATCAGCAGCGGAAACGTCTCGCCGTACATGTCATACACCGTGCGTCCTATCAGCTCTTCCTTATATTCCGTCACAAGCTCGTTAAGCTTGCGTCCCTGCAGCGAGCCGTTGCCCACTACCGACTCCTTGCCCGGCACGGCACTTATCTCCCAGCTCTCGCCTATAGGCGTAGGGTCATTGTCTTCTATGCCCTTAAGTTTCTTCAGCAGGCTTCCGCCCCATATTTTCGAAAAGAAGTTGTTTCTAAATAATAATGGATAAAGCATGGTTTAGTTATTTAATTGTTAGTATCTCTGTTCAATCTTACGGCGAGCCCAGTCGCCATATCAACGCGCCATCCGCCCTTCATGCAGCCAGCATCTCCGGGCTTCACCACGCCACACAGTACATCCGCGATAAGTCTCAGCACACACCACGCCCGCCGTCCTTTGCCGGCTTGCCCATCAGTCACCAATGTCTGGTTGCAGAATACATAATACATTTCTTTCATAGTGCCAAAACAATTTATTAACAGTCCCGAAAACTTATCCGGACATTACAGAAATGCAAAGATAGTGAAAGGTGAGTGAAAAGGCAAATAAAAAACGCAGTTTTTATTTTTGACTTTTCCGAACCGCAGCCTATCTTATTTAAAGATAGTGAAAGATAATGTAAATCGAAGGCAGAATCGTCAAGCGTGCTTGAACGTTATGCTGAGATGCTGCTTATCTTCTTTTTAAAAAAAGGTGAGAGCAATACAAAATGAAAAATTTTACAGGAATTGCACAAAATAAATGCAGAATTCTACCAAAATTGCATGAAATTAATGCAGAAATCCATTAAACTTGCACGAAATAAATGCAAACATAGTGATTGTTTAAGTGAACAATGAAAAGTGAAAAACGAAAAATCCAATTGCCAACGTAGTTCTTGCGATAAGAATCAACATGGCATATGACTCTAACTACTAGCTCACCAAGGTGAGCAATAACTACTTTAACTACTCTAACTACCAATAACAATACCAAACAATGCACATGGATTTTTCACTCTTAACTCTTCACTTCCGCCAGGCGTTTTTCACTTTTAATTTTTCATTTTTAATTGCGCAAGCCTGCTTGCGCTCAACGCCTGCTCTTCGTTCTTCACTTAAACAAGTGGTATTTTAATCGGATCAGGAGATCCTGATATTCAATTCCGGCGGAGCGCAGATCCGCCGGCACAATAGCTTTGTTGGTTATTGTCGCAAGCACTGCGCGAATTTATGATAAGAATCCACAAAACATTTCACTTTAACTCCTAGCCAACTTGTTGGCGATAACTCCTCTAACTACTTTAACTACCTAGAAACAAAATAGGAAGTAATCAGATTGCAAATCTTTATACTCACTTCCAGCGGAGCACAGATCCGCCGGCACAATAGCTTTGTTGGTTATTGTCGCAAGCACTACGTTAGCATTTGACTCTAACTCCTAGCTCACCTTAGTGAGCGATAACTCCCCTAACTACTTTAACTCCAAATTACAATATACCCCTCTTACCTCCTTCGCTATCTTGTCCCAGTCATACTTTGCCATGTCGTAGTCTATGTGCTGTGGCTCACGGCTTATCACCTCTTTCAGTTTCTTCGCCAGCTCGTCCACGTTGCCCACCGGGAAGTAGTCGTCTTTGTCAAGGCCCACCTCCAGGTTTGCCGGTATGTCGCTCACTATCACCTTCACGCCGTAGCTCATGGCTTCAAGCAACGCTATCGGCAGGCCCTCATGACTCGACGGCAGACAGTAGCACATGCAGTTAGTCAGCAGCGAGTGCAGCTTACGGCCCTTCACAAATCCCGTCAGCACCACGCCATTCTTCCTCGCCATCTCTTTCAGTCCCCTTGAGTAGTCGTCCTCAAAGTCCGTGTCACCTGCCAGCACCAGCTTTATATCATCGTCGCCGCCGTCTTTACTTTTTAATTTTTCATTTTTAATTCTCCCGAACGCTTCCACCAGATGGTGCAGGTTCTTTTCCGGCACAAAGCGGCACATGCCCAATATGTAGCGTCCCTTCCTGATGCCCAGTTTCTCAAAATACTCGGGATAGTCGCATACCTCAGGCTCCGACACGCCGTTATATATCAGATGCACGTTCTTTGTACGTCCGTATTTCTCCTTAATCAGGTTGCGTATCACGTCGCTGATCACTATTACGTCGTCAGCAAACATACACCCCATGCGCTCACCCAGCTTCAGCACCGCTTTGGCAGCCCTGCCCCATTTGTCCCTGTCGTAGTCAGGGCCATGATGCGTAAACACCACCTTCATGCCCAGCATCTTGGCGTATGGCACCAGCAGAGCCGGCCCTATGGCGTGTATGTGCAGTATGTCTGCTCCCAGTTTCTTCGCCTTGTTTATGGCTCTGTACGTATGTATAATGGCTTCAAACGACTTCTTTTTCGGTGTCTCAATGTCCACCAGCTTTACGCCTTTCCATTCTTTCAGACCGTCGCTGACATAGCTTTTACGCCTTATCACCGTTACGTCTTCGCCCATGGCTGCAATTCTCGGAAACAGTTCCTCACAGTGCGTCTCCACTCCGCCCATGACATTAGGGATGCCACGGGTACCGGTAACAACAATTTTCATAAAATTTTCCGGATTAAAAATAAATCATTACTTTTGCCTCGTCATAAGCAAAAGTCCATGTCAAAGTTTTTTCTCAATATAAAAGAATCAGCCCAGCACGCCAGCATAATTCTTCTTTCGTGCCTCTCCGCCCTTTGGCTGTTGATAAAAGGTAGAAGGATCAAATAAGTTATTACGATAGTAAAAAACAAAAAGTGAAAAGTGAAAAATCCAAAGGCAATCGTTTTGGCAAACGAATCGCTTTTGATAGAATGAATATTTAACCTTTACTTTTTAGTTTCCATTAATGAGAAAGCCTGAAAGGCTGCACTTTTATAACCGTGGGTTACTACCCACGGCTAACGTCTTAATGCGAAACAGGCACCCGAAGTGGTGCTACTTTCATATTTCTACAAACAAAGCATATGGATTTTTCACTCTTCACTCTTCGTTCTTCACTTAAACACGCTCTTCACTTAAATTATTATCTGTCAAAGTTCAAGTCTCCCTGTTGCGGGTCTTGTCCTACTTCGCAGTATTTAAAGTCTAAGCAGGCAGGTTTGCCTTGCATTGAGCGTAGTTTGTTCTTCAAAGCCCACTTCAGCGGATACTTTATATATTTGTGCATCACAGGACTTGCCGTGCCAACCATCCAGCAGTTCTTCGGGCATTTGCGTACCTTCGCACGCACTCTGGCAGCCTGTTCGCTGTTCCATATAGTCATAAAGTCGGCATCGTGTATGTTGCCCATGCTCCAGCTCTTCGGCGTGTCGCTTCCTGCCGGTTTCAGTTTGTCGTTCGACACGTTGTTTGGGTCGGCTGCCAGCTTCTCGTTATATTCTGCCACAGTCATGTCGTCGCCGTCCAGCTTTGTCTTGTTATCGGCGTTCTTGTCGTCCATTCTTGTCTCCAGTCCGTTACACGGCATCACCTCTCCCCACGGGTCAATAAAGAAGTTAGCCGTACCAGCCTCACATGGCAGCATGCGACGGTTACCTTCAATATAGTTTATCAGTCCCATGTTAAACCATGCACGGAACCAGCTCTTCGGGCTCTTCTCCTTCAGCTGCCAGTCGATGAGTTTCCTAAAGTTTCCACACACCTCGTCATGGTTTGTAATCTTGTTATCCCCCTTATGGAAATAATAAGAATTGTGGAAAGCAGCAGTTGCAAACTCCAGTCCCATTGACAGAGATAGCTGATAGAGTTTGAGCATGTCTCCAGAGTTATAGTTGCTCACAGTACAACCAAAGCCAATATCCTTCAAACCCATACTCTGAAGAGTCTTTAATGTCTTGATAGCTTTGTCAAAAGTTCCCTGACGGCCTCTAAGCTCATCATTCTTTTCTGCAAGTCCTTCAATAGATATGCGAATACCGATGTTAGGAAATTTCTTAGCCAAAGCTATTACCCTATCCTGAAACCATCCCGACGTAGATATCACAATGCGGTCAGTATGCTTATAACACTCTTCAACTATTTCATCCAGGTCTTCACGGATGAAAGGTTCACCACCTGTCAGGTTTATGAATTTTAATTTGGGAAGCGAACGAAGGTCAGAGGCTTTTAATTCCTCTTTCTTATCAGTAGGATTTTTCCAAATGTTACACATCACGCAACGCATCGGGCATCGATACGTCAGAATAATACTTGCGTCTGTAGGACGCGGCACATTCATGTTTGCCATAATCTTTTTACTTTATATTGTATTTAAATAAGATGCAGAATTATAAGACTATTTCTGTATTAGTATTTGTAGTTAAAGTAGTTAAAGAAGTTATCGCCAACAAGTTGGCTAGGAGCATATTTAAGTGAAGAACGAAGAGTGAAAAATCCATGTGCAAACGTAGTGCTTATAAGTAGAAGCCACAAGACTATTGGATTTTTCGTTTTTCACTTTTAACTTTTCACTTTCGTAAGACGCACTACGTTGGGTAATGTTCCGGGGGATTTTCAATCCGCCGGTAAGAAGTATAAGAAACAAAGTTCAGCGTTAGCTAATTTTCAATCCGCTAACTTTCTATTTCACATTATATCACAATTTTATGCTAACATTGGCTATTGGATTTTTCACTTTTCATTTTTCACTTAAATTAGCGGTATTTTAAGCGGATTGAAATTAGCTAACGCTGACCGTTGGTTCCTAATACCCAATTCCGGCGGAGCGCAGATCCGCCGGTACATTACTCTTGTGGATTCTTGTCGCAAGCACTACGTTGGCTATTGGATTCTTCACTCTTCGTTCTTCACTATTCACTTATATACCTCCATTATCCTCTCATAATAGCTTTCGCTGTTATATTTCTTTTGTGAAGTCAGAGCTATATCTTTATAGTCGAATGTATGTTGCCACATGGCTTCAATCTTGTTTGTCAGATCATCCACGCTGCGGCTTTCAAAGGTCATGCCTGTTACGCCGTTTTCTATCAGTTCAGGTATTCCGCCTATACGTGCGCCCAGCACCGGCGTACCTAGACATTGCGCCTCAATCACCGACAGCGGGTTGTTCTCATACCATTCTGACGGTATCACCGTGAAGCGTGCTTTACCCACAATGCTCTTTATCTCGTCCCACTGCTTATAGCCCAGGAACTCAACATTTGCTTTTAATTTTTCACTTTTAATTTTTAATTCTTCTTCAAGCGGTCCTCCTCCAATCACTTTCAGCTTATACGGCAGGTTCTTTGCTGCCTTTATCAGCGTGTTCACGCCCTTTTCGTGGCTCAGTCGTCCCACGTAGCAGTAATAGTTTTCCTTGCCGTATTCGTCTTTCTTGCATTTGTCCACGTCAATAAAGTTGCACAGCGTCATCAGCTTCTTCTTGTCAAATCCGCCCTGTGCCATTTTCTCTGCCATAAACTGGCTGGGACATACAAACACATCCGTGCAGGCTTCCAGTCGCTCCCTGTTCCATTTTACGGCCTCTTTATATCCTATCATCGATGCCAGCGCAGAGCCTTTCATGCACTTATACATTTTGCAGCTACTCTTGTCGCCGTTGAAGCACAGTTCACATATATCGGTGCCGTTGCGCAGGCAGTCGTATCTGGGGCACAGCAGTTTATAGTCGTGCAGAGTCCATGCCACCTTTATTCCCCGCTTATGCGCCAGTTCTGCCATCACGGGCGACAGTTGTGTGTGTATGTTGTTAAGATGCACCACGTCCGGCTTAAAGTCGTCCAGCAGCTTGTTAAACTTCATCTTCACCTCGTTAGAGCCGAACGGACGTGTAAATGCCATCAGCTTACTCATGTTCTGCGGAAAATATTTGCTCCATGGCGTACTTATATTTTCCGGATAGTCCATCGCAAACACTGCCACTTCATGTCCATGCTGCTTTAACAGCTGCTCTAAGTTGAGCATGTATATGCAATCACCGCCACGGCGGTAATAGAATTTATTGGAAAGTAAGATTTTCATTATGAAAATTCTTTTATATTTTTACATAGTTGTATACCCATACTTTTTCTTGAAAATTTATCCAAGAAACACTTTCTAGCATTATTTCCTAACGTTTCTCTTTTTTCATCATCGTTTAATAAATTGGAAATAATTAAAGCCGCTTTCTCTGTATTCTTTTCTATACATACGCCATTTACTCCATCTTCAACATACATTTCAGCAAGCGTGCTTGGCATTGTTACTGCAACAGGTTTTGCAAACATCATACCTGTTAACAAAACGGTATCTCCAGAACAAATGTTACCATCAGAAATAGGAGTAATACAAAGATTACAGTTATTAAACCATGCGAAAGAATCATCATATTTTATATCCGTTCTATGTATCACATTTTTAGGTAATTGTAAAGAAGGCTTCCATGTATCGCTTGCAATTACAAGCATTTTGTCTTTTAGACAATCTTGCATCCAAACATTTACGAGAAAATCAAAATCCCTATTAGATCGCCCTATTGATAATGAATAGTTATTTATTGGCGCCTTTAAGCATTTCATATCCTCATATGTATCAGGAACGCCAAAACCAGTAACGATAAACTTATTTTTATTTATACCAAGTTCTTTACAGCAAAAATCGATGTAATTATAACTTAGAACATGAAAATAATCAATATATTTATTCTGGCAGCAATATTTCATATAAGTATAATATAATTTGCCTATTATACCATTTTTACGCTTATATGTAAAATTAATAACAGCGATAGTATTACATTTTTTCACATGGAATAAACGGCAAAATAAAGCAATATTAATTGCATAGAATTGTTGCCATCCTAAAATAACATTATACTTTTTCCTATTTAAAAAAACGATAAAAGGAAATGTGAAATATTTTAAATACCTGAAAAGATTTTTTATCATCCCCCTATGACTACCATTGCTTATTGAAGATAGAATTTTAAATTTTGAATCAGCAACAATAGTATTACATCCTTCTGCAAATGTTTTTATTTCTTCAGGATTACAATCTGCAAGTATTATATTTTGTTTCATTTAAGTGATTCTTTTAGATACCTCTTGGATTTATTTATATACTTTTCCAGTTTTAATTTAACATCAGTATAATTTATCGATTGTCCTATTTTAGCGTATAAATTATCGTTTGCAGTAACACGTCTATTACTTAATCCCAAATTTTCACATACAGTATCTATTCTTGAGTTTTTTGAATTCTTCGATTTATCCGAATATCGATTAAAAATAAAGAATTCTTTTTCTTCAATAATTGAGAAAGCACATCCGTGAAAGGAGTCAGTGCAAACATATTTTGCACATCTGATTAAATTTAAGAACTTCTTAGGATCTACATCAAACAATGCGTAATCTGCAAATATCTCATCTTCAGCGACATATCTATCTAGATGTGGTAATGTTACTATTTTTAAATCTAATTTATCAGCCAAAGATTTTACTGATTTACGATATTCAAGATTTGCTCCAAGAAAATAGCATAAAATATAGGGTGGAAGATTTACATTTTCATAAGGAACTAAATCTTGCCATTCTTCTTTTGTATAAATGAAGACTGGATCCATTAGAACAGGAACATCTTTTCCTGTTAAATCCTTAACAATTTCTTTACCTTTATTTTCTCTTACACTTATATGGTCTATTCTGTTGAGATATTTTCTTGTCCGATTTATCTGGTACCATGGTATTTTTGAAACGCCAAAACTTGATGCATAAGAAACTTTGTTTACTTTATCAGAAACAAACATCAAATTGTAAAAATTTGTACCTAATGCAGCAGGCGACCACAATTGGTCGCTACATGTTACTATAGAAGTATATTTCAAAGATTCTTTTTGAAGTTCCTTAAAATATTTTACGTATACTATATCTTTATTAAAATGTTCTTCGTCAAATCTTTTAAATAATTCATTACGTAAAATTATTTTTGAATTTACCTCTGGATGTTTTTTAAATGAATATGCTTTCTGCCAGGAATCATATCTGTCATTTAAAAATACAATATTAAAGATTCTTGGTAGTGATTTCAATTTAAATAATATCCCACCTTTACCATATTTTATTATTTTGTAATCATAGCCTAAATCCCTAAACGCTTTTAACGTTGCTAATGCCTGCAATTTACTGCCATAATTACGTTGCTCATTTTTTATACAAATACCTATCATATAATTATATTATTCTTTGTTTAATAAATTTATTATCCACCACATTTTTCTGTGTTTGCCAATATATCGTTGACAATGACAAATAATTTCTGATATATAATCTTTTATATGTGGCTGTTCTAATTGTTTATCGTATATCGCATATTTTAATCCAATGAGTTTATCCATATTCATAATGGCTTTTGCTCGTCTTTTCTTTGGATAAAGCATTGTCTGTTGAGATTCATTCAAAGTATTTGCATCTAATTCATTCATATAAATATATCCTTCTTTCGATGCTTCTTTAAACAAATCGTCAAAGTAAGGATTTCTTACAATCCATGAACTTATACCTATTTTATCTTCACTATATGGCTTTATATGAATGTCACCAAAACAGACATCAGCCAACTCTCCATAATGATCTATACATGTTAAGCAACGACGTGGCTTAAAGAAACTTCTCAAAGCACCATAATATTTTATATATGGTATTTCTTGGTGTTGCTTTTCTTGGTCTATCACCATGTTTCCTAAACACCCGTTATCACGATAAGCGAAATAAGAAATATTATTCTTATTCACATTATACTTTTTAAATAGAAAGTCCTGAGCATTATAAGTTCTGTTTGATGAGCAATATATCGAAAAGTAGCCTACAATCTTTTCACGAAAAAGCCTATCTATTTTTGCCCTTTTTCTGAAACCTTGGATATGGCATGGCAGTCCGACTATTACGTATTTTCCATCAGATTTTTTAATTTCATTTCCAACTTTATTCAATGCTACCGGACAATATTTAGAACCTTTGGCTTTTAACACTTCATCTTTGGTCCTAGCTATATAAGACACTGGTGTGATATTATCCTCAGAAAAGCCAGTAACTACAGCGCCGTCTATTATTTTCTTTTCCAATAAATATATCAGGAACTGACTAACAAGCCCCTCTGAAGCACTATGATAACGAATATCTTTATCAAGGCTATATCCTGTATATAATGAATAATAACGGCCGATGTATTTATCCTCTTTACAAGAGCAGAATTGTTCTTTAGACATAGCTGACAAGTTTATTCCTATACCTGGACAAACTTTTAAGCAACGTCCACATTTATCACCTAAACATGTTTCCTCATTAAGAATGGGTTGAAGTAATCCGTTTACACGTGTTATCTCTATTGACTTTGTTGGACATACATCTTCACATACACCGCAACCAGTACATAAACAATTATCAACCGTATATTTAATGTTATTAGCCATTTAATATTTTGTTATAAAATTCGATATACTTTATAGCCGTATTTTTAATACTATATTGTTCAATTTGTGATTTTCTTTTACTTAATATCTCATCATGAGATTCTGTATTCGATAACGCTTTATATATACAATCAATAAAAGACTTTGCTTGAAAATCCTTTGGTATATAAACATTGTATACATTTGATATATTTATATGTTGGACTATTGGAGAAAGGACACACGGAATGCCATTAAAATAAGCTTCTAAGACAGCTATGGGTAAACCCTCAAATTTAGAACAACTTAAAAATAAATCTGCAGAATTTTCAATAGCAGAAACATCAGAACGTAAACCTAAACAATGGATATTCTTATACGACTCAAATTCATCTGTATTTATATAACCTGCTCCATAACTTCCTCCACATATACAAAAATGAATAGATTGATCTTTTATTTCATCTGCAATTTCTTTCAAAAAAGAATAATTTTTTTGAGGTCTCATAGAACCAACAAGAACAACAATTTTATCACTATTGTTTAAATTTAATTCTTTTCTTAAATCATGAAGTTTGTTTGTACGTACAATTTTATCATTTATACCATTACTAATTGTTGTCGCTTCTGTACATGTTTGTTGCTTTAAATTATATGCAGCATTTGAACAAAAAATTAGTGGCTTTTTACTACATAAAAATTTTGCGCTAAACGGCCATACTTCAGGTGCATTATGTATTGTTATAATTTGTTTTATATTTTTCCCCATTACACTTAAAGCACCATACACATGACTCATTTCGCCATGGGTGTTAACTATATCTGGATTAATTTTACCAACTATACTACGACATTTTATAATTGTCTTTATTAACGAAAATTTATTGCTTTTTAATTTATTCAGTCTTATAACAGTGATACTATTTTGGGATAATAATTGCTCTAAATGATTACAATACTCATAATCATATTTCTCAATTACAATTAATAAAACCTTATTATTCTTTGATGCCTGTTCAGGTAGTAACGATAATAGAAAATTTTGAATTCCTCCCCCTCGCAAGCAATTTGTAATATGTACAATCTTCATATGTAACTATTTAAGATGGACTTATTTTAATATTCTTCTAAGATAATGTTTAAGTAGAAACCTATACTTAAATATTATTTTAGAAAAAGTAGAGGCATTACTACAAACTTTACAAACTTCATTTATATGATTAATATAATTGCGCTGTGTTGCGCCATCATCTCCCTGCATAACAGCAACAATAGTATCTACTTGTTTAAAAGCTATATTATCTCTATAATACAGATTATATAACTGATTATAATCTGCCGTAAGTTTATATTTATCACTAAATAAATTTTCTTTTGCCAAATCTGTTCTAACAAAACATGCTTGATGACTGAATCCCATACCTTTTACAGATTTTGTATTCCTATAAAATGGTGTTAAATCAATTAATTCCAACTGATTATTTGAACAAGACATAAATCTGCCATGTATAACTCCAAATTCACTCAAATCTTCTTTAGCAAAAATATCTGATAAAACATTATTTTGATAAAAATAATCTCCAGCATTCATAAAAATCACCCAATCACCAGAAGCCATTTTTATACCTTTGTTCATAGCATCAAAAATTCCCTTATCAGGCTCGCTTATCCATTTTGTTATTTTATGCGAATAACTTTTTATAACATCTATAGTTCTGTCAGTACTTGCCCCATCTATTATCAAATATTCAATATTATCATAATCCTGATTTATACAACTAAGGATTGTAGTTTCCAAAATATCACCACAATTATATGTTACAGTTATAATGCTTATTTTTTCCATGCCTAATTATGTTTACACCTTTTTTATTACCTAATATCAAAAATGGAAACGATAAATATAATATATATCCATTATAAGCTTCCGCAGAGCCTAAAATAACAATGAATAAGAGAGAAAATATTGCTTCACGCCTCGAATAAGATCTATTAAATGCCTTAAATGTTAAATACAACCATAATATAAAAAGAGGAATTCCGTAAGAAGCCATAGCTGATGATGTCCCACTACCGGAGCCATAACTTCCTTTATTATCTATTGTTCTTAAAATAAATGGATGATCCGCATATCTAATCTGGAGATTATCAGTATTACCTATAATTGGAGATTTTTCTATATAATATATATCAAGTAATGTTGTTGAAAATCTATTTGCTGACTGCAAAGACTCGTTGCTTTCCCAATCTGCAGCCAATTCAAGCTGATCATTTACCTTTTCTCTTAAAAAATCAAATTTAATATATGAAAAATATGCAATAATTCCAAAACCAAATATAGCCAATATTGTTTTAAGATTAAAATGACTTCTTAAATAATATAATAATATCAACAAGCCTAAGGCTAAATATCCCTGTGAAGATAATGTAGAAAATAATGCAAGTAATAAAATTATACATTTCTTTTTATATTCTCTCCACAAAATATCCAACTGATTAAAAAACATTAAACCTACCATTAACAAATACCCAGCAAATGCTCCAGGTTCCCAAAATGGGCCACAATTTCTATGATTTATAATTTCATTTACACGTATATTATAAATAAATATACTTTTATAGTTATGCTGATTAAGAAAAGACAAAGATGGAACGTAACCCGTGGTAATCATTATAACATAAAAGAACAAACTTACACATGCTATCACATACATAATGTTCATATATGCATATTTAAAACGCTCTCCTAATTTATCCATTACATAAAATCCAGAAATCATTAATAATGGTCTATCTATAATACATTTTGATGAATAATATTTGTATTCTATATAATGCATAATACCGATTACCCAATACCCAATAATCAGAATTAATAATGGCTTTATTTCTTGATTATTATTTTTCTTTACAAGATACATAATACACAAGATCGATAAAAAATATGACTTAGCTGGTATTATATTTCCGGAAGTAAAGCCACACATAACAACTAAAAGGAATACTATAAAATATTCAAACCTTGTTATACTTAATAATCTCATACTTAATAAGTTAAAACTTGTCTAAATCCCATTTATTCTCTATACATTGTTATATCTTTTTTCACTATATTTGCTGGATTACCAGCAATACAAATATTCTCTTCCATATACTGTTTTGTAACTACAGCTCCTGCCCCGACTATGCATCCTTTAGGTAAAGATGAACCCTTTAATATTATACTTCTTGTTCCTATCCATGTTTTATCTCCTATATAAATAGGACGATAATGGCAACCTACAGAATTTGTCTTTGTGTTAATCGTATTATGCCAATCTGTATCCATTATAAGAACATTCCATGAAACAGTTACCCGTGTTCCTATATATATTCTGTGAGCACAGATAAGAGTCATTGCTGCCGTATTAACAAAATCTGCACCAATATTAACTATAGCATTTTTCGTAACACAAATCCTGCACCCATGACCAAACGTTGCCTTACCTTCAATTTCTAAAATACCTCCAATTTGCAATATTGAACGCTCATAACATTTGTCAAAAACTCCAACGCCACCAAAACCAAAGTGAAACATAAAAGGTTTCACTATTCCATTTTTTACCTTAATCTGGCCATTCAAATCTAATATTTTGGTGTTATACCTAACTAAACAAGGTAATTTTAAGGCATCTTGTAAGGGGAATAATCTAATACTTACATATAGGCTTTTGGGTATTGATAAAATTTTTTCAATTATTGGTTTCATATAAATTTTGTTACTATCTTTTTAACACCATTGTCTAATGTCTAACATATTTCAACAAATCAAATCAAAATTTGTCATTTCCTTGTATATTTTTATAATTTTATCACCATATTTTTCTTCTGAAAAATTTTCAATAGCACAGCGTTGAGCATTATTAAGCATATTTAAGACATCAGTACTCGTAACAAGCTTCATTACTTCTACACATGAATTTATGTCAGAAAAAAGAAATCCATTCTCACCATCTTTTATAAATTCTACAGTACCTCCGGTATTACGTGCAATAACAGGACATCCATAAAACATGGCTTCAACAGTCACTCTACCTAATCCTTCATTTTCTGAGCACATTAAAAATGCTGTTGCAGATGACATATATTGTTTTATATTTTTACAATAGCCAACAAAATTAACATTGTCTTTTAATTTGTATTCATTAATAAGCCTGCTTAATTCCAATTTATAATTATCCGTAACATTTCCGGCCATTATCAATTTATATCCTTTTGATGCTAAATTAGATAATCCAAATGCTTTTATTGCAAAAGATGCACCTTTTGCTTCACATAATAAAGCCGAAGAAAAAAAGAAGTATTTTTGCTTATTTCTATTTAAGCATATGTCAGAAACACTTCTTACAGCATCCCAAATATAATAAGCATTACGTGCTTTATTCAATTCCCAATGATTATAAACAGATTTTGTTATAGCTATTACTGCATCTGAAGCATATATCATTTTTTTTAATCTCTTCCACCCTGTAAATGGTTGAAAATTAAAATCTAGATCCTGAAATTCACGAATATGCCAAACATGTTTAGCTGATAATTTTTTCGATAAATCTACACCAATTGTAAAAACACTCGCATTAGAATGAACTATATCTATTTTTATTCCATTTAGTTCTGAAATGACCGAATTAACACAACGCAAATTAAAATATTTATCACGTAAATAATGTGGTAAAAATTTAACGATATGTTTTACATTACTCTTTTCTCTTATATTCATCCTAAAAGGATGAACAATACATCTTATATTATTCTCTGTAAACAACTCATAAGCAGGTCCTTTTTGAGGCAATAAAACTATTGGCACAATATTATCCCGCATTGAATGAATCATATTATATAAAGATAATGCAGCACCACCTAAATGATCTGTGTGACAAATATATAAAATATTTAGTTTTTCCATATATTTTAATTGAAGTATTTATGGACTCTTTTATTTTACATAGCACTTGATATATTGTAAATACGAATATTTAGTTGATATTCTTTAATAAATAGTTCTTTGAATCTTTAATATATTTATCAAGCTTTTCATTAGTGTTAGACCATACTATTTTTTTATTCTCTAATTCTATTTCATTTTCATTACTAATAAATCTTGATGACAAACCAACCAAATTGAGAAGAGAAATTACTCTCTGATAATTATTTGTCATACTTACAAATATTTCTTTATTAAAAATTAAAGAAAAAGCCGTACCATGAAAAGATGATGTCACAACATATGATGCATTATAAATTAATGATATAAAATCTATTGGACCAACATCTTCATAATAGTTTTTATGGGATATCTTAAATATGACACTTCCTACTATATGGATAATTGGATATCCTGTCTTTTTCGATATTCTTGAAGCTATATTTTCAACCTGTTTATTTGATTGCAAATTATAAACTAATATATAATTTTTATATTTTTTCTTTTTATTATCAATTAACCATAACCAACTTTCCTTTGGTATTAAAAATACAGGATCTAATGTTTGGCATACATTATTATAATACTTTATTATATAGTTAAGCAAATCAGATTCTCTTACAGAAATAGCATTAAATTTGTGAATGTTTTTCATAAGTATTAATCTTATGTCATCAGAATCGCAAAGTATTCCCATACTTACAGAATATGTAATTTTCCGTTTTGCTTGTATTTTTTCATCCCCAAAATATATAGAGTCATATCCTTCAAAACCAATAGTTTTTTGATATCTCCAAATCTGGTCGCTTCCATATATTACAAGATCATATATTTCGTTTTTGTAGTTTGTTTTAGGGCTTAAATACTTATCAATAAAATTAAAAAATAAATCATATCGTCTTTTTCTGCGTTTATACATTAACAAATATCTAATAATGTATTTTACTTTATTGATAATTGATAACGATTTAAAAAAGTCTATATTAAACAATTTATAAATATCATCATGGTATTTAGGCCAATAATCAATGAAAGAAACATTATTGTATCCCATTTTATTTAAAAAAGCCTTTAAGGCATAAGCCTGAAGAACAGCACCATAATTATGTGCACGATGAAATGTAAGTATTCCTATTTTCATAAATGCTTAATTCTTAAAATTGTTTTTATTCTATATTTCAATTTTGTGATATAGATATTAATTTTATGTCTTAATATAATTCCCTTGAATCCGTTACTTTGGTATATTGATATAAAGTGATCTTTTTTTGGATTGATTTTTGAAGGACATATTAAATTGGGCTGTAAACATAATTTTTTATCTGTAGGAATTATATTCATAGATTTGGAAATAATAGAGAAAATATTATATCCTTGAGAGGTATTGATAAATAATAATGAACACCCTTTATTGTCAATATTAAAATCTGTCGATATATTCTCCCATCCCCAATAATCTCCAATCGTTAAATCAGAAGGACGATAAAAATTCGTATAATGACAATTACCACATGAAGGGCGTAGCATTATATGTTGATGGAACAAATCGGTATAAATTCTTGATTCAACCTTCCTATCATTATTAAAAATAAAAGATTCTATATGTCCAGACCATCCAATACGTGACTTATCCCTAAAATCAACTTTTACAACTTCATTTTTATATTTTTTCTCTATATATGCTAAATAATCTCGCCATATATACGGACTCGGAACTCCGTGACATACAATATCGACCAGTACAAGATTTTCTCTTAGTTTCTTTCCTATATATGAATTTAATCCGGCAGTCTGGCATGGAGTACCTGAGAATAATACAGTATTTCCTTGTTTAAGGTCTTCTTTTACTTGGCGGAAAATTCCGTCCAAATCACTTTGAACATATTTTGAACCTTTAAACTCGTTTCTTTCTTCTTTTGTAGTTGCACGTTTGTGCGCCACTCTAAAATGATCTTTATAGCCGACGCCATACACAATTCCACCATTTTCCAATATATAATCAGATATGGCAATAAATGCAGCACCACTTCTGCTTGTTTCTATTTCATGTATGTCTTTGTGTCTTGCAGCATATATTTCAGGCTCTTTTAGATTTCGGCTTTTATCATAATTGTCATTGAACGCACAAACCTTCTCACACAAGCCACAATCAATACATTTGCTTAAATCCACTTTAGGATATTTAAATCCCAAAGTGTCAGGTTCCATTGTTATGGCATCTTTAGGACATATACTTGCACATGCTGTACAACCACAACAATCCGCCTTATCTTTTATTTGTATCATTTTCTGAATTTACTTTTTATTGCTGTTATTTTTGATAAAATAAATTGACGCTCATTTCTGTTACAACCCACAAAATATATCACGCTGAAAGTACAAATAACAGAAATTGCACATATCATAATAAAACTTATAAATGTCTCATTCAAATAATATGATAATAAGCAAGGAATAATAGCTGATAAAATTGTAACAGCCAAGACATTAAAATACACCTTACTCATATATTCACGTACAGAAAGACCAATCATGCCTCTTAGCATATATAGGCGTGATGCCAAACAGCATTGAGATATACAAATAGCAACAATCAATACAGTTTCTGGTATACAACCGTTTCTTAACAGAATATATGATATAGGCAAATTCATCATTTGCAGCCCCCCTACAACTATCTGATAATTGCGTATGTTCCCTGTCGCAAGCATGGCGGTTATAAGTGGATTTGATATTGATTCTGACATGGCAAAAATCAATACTAATTGTACAAATAATGTCGTATGATCAGGAACAATCTTAAGCCATAATGTAAGAATATAATGGGCATTGATTATTACCGGTAATGAAAGTATCAGTAATATATAAAAGGAAAGTCTTGCTCCTTGATGTATCAATGTCATCATATATTCTTTGTTTCCGGCTGCATACGATTTTGTAATCTGGGGATTAAGGGCCATCATAAAATTACTTACAAAACCGCTTATAGCACTATTTACCTGATATGCGATACCACGTGCAGCATTAACAGCCGGACCACAAAACAGGTTTATTACGATATTACCACCTTGATCTCTTAATACTGCTGATGTAGCACCAATGAAGTTCCATCCTGCAAAGCCAAACATCTTTTTTAAGAGTTCCTTATCAAATATAAAATGGTAAGTACATTCCTCAAAGTGTCGCTTACAATAATATCCATAAACAAAGCGGATTATTAATGCTACTGATGCCATTAATATTGCATAGAATATAAGTTTGTCAAATGGTGACCATAACAGCATATAAACAATAACAAGTTTAGCCACTACCTCCAATATGCTTATATATGCAAAAGCTGACATCTTTTCATGTGCTATTATTGCAGCATTGTATGGAACGCTTATCAGGTTTATTATAAAAGTCAATATAGATAGTTGAAACACCCAATTGGCAGCATACATACGGTCTGTAGGTATTGTCATTTTAGCATTTAGAAACCATACCCCTATAGCTTCTGCCAAGATCAATATAATTAGCCCTAATACAAGTTGTATCGTTACTGATGATGAAAATATTCTTATCAGTTTTTCTTTATCTCCCTTACCAAGTTCATATGTAATAAACCTACTGATAGCAGATGACAAAGAGCCGGATATTACAGAAAACATAGCTACAACTCCGCCTACAACATTGTATATACCGAAATCCTCAACACCAAGTGTATTCAGCACTACTCGTGATGTATATAGGGTGACAGCCATCATAAACAGCATGCGTACATATAGTAGCAATGTGTTTTTTGCTATTCTTTTATTATTTTGTGCTGTATCAGTCATTATCTAAGTGAAAAACAGAAGCAAAGCACAATCGGGCTTGCGCAATTTACTTAAAAATTAAAAGTTAAACGTTTTAGCGGAAATGAATGGTTAAAAGTTAAAAATTAAATACCATTGCATTTTTTGAACTATAATGCTATTAATTGTACCTATTGAATGTTGTATCATAGAGCTTTGAATCTATTTTTGCTATTATTATTTCTTTCATAACGTTGTAATTTGCGAGGTAAAACTCAGTGAGTTTTGAGGGGAAAAACAATGATTTTCTATGCAGAAATGATTGTTTTTCTGGAGTTATGAAGTTAAGCCATGTGCTTTGTAGAGTATTGTCATAACTTCGTTGCTTACTCCTGTTCTTAGTAATTTATCTTTACATATCTAGAGCATAATCACCTTACAGTAACCTTATCACGTTTTTGCTCATTTTAGTCGATTTTCAACATATAATGAATGTTAATTTTTTGTCATCCAAAATT